>Ga0214919_10000419_pt1 | contig 72636 bp, 60 predicted proteins | sample LL1503_MetaG_FD_177994 | JGI IMG/M metagenome (GOLD analysis project Ga0214919, IMG submission 177994) | Freshwater microbial communities from Lake Lanier, Atlanta, Georgia, United States - LL-1503 | ecosystem: Environmental > Aquatic > Freshwater > Lake | place: USA: Georgia | collected... | reverse complement strand
GAAACTAAGTTGTCAGATGTACCAGCGTTCCTGCGATATGTTCTTGGGCGTGCCCTTTAACATAGCATCCTATTCCTTGCTCACACATATGATCGCGCAGGTATGTGGGCTTGAGGCAGGTGAGTTTGTTCACGTGCTCGGCGACGCACACATATATCTGAACCACGTGGAGCAGGTAAAAGAACAATTGGTACGTGAACCCCTACCGCTCCCCACATTGTGGATTAATCCTGATGTCAAAGACATCTTAACCTTTACCATGGAGGACTTTAGACTAGATGGATACACAAGTCATGACAGCATCAAAGCGCCAATGGCGGTATGAACGTCCTCATCGTGTGAGGTTATTCAGTCACGCTATACATTTTAAGAATGCCAGCGAGTTGACTACCAGGCAGATCTATTTACAGTGTGCAGGACACTTTAGCGCCACTGACGAGTATCGTTGGGTTGAAGAAAATGCTATCGAGATAGATTACTTCTTCGACGATCAAATTACCAGCTGGCATAAAACAGTGTTGTTCTACGCAGATCTAAGTGAATCGGAATATGTAGATTACGCACTTAGATTTTTCAAGCACGGGGAGGAATGGAAATGAGATTACTTCTAATAGCATTACTAGTATTCCCTTTAACGGCTATAGCACTCTGTGAGCGTGAAGAAACCCTATATGCTAATAGTGTTAGCTTACATGTTAAAACAAAAGAACTACATGAAGCTAGTAAAAGATTATTTGAACAAAAGAAATTATCAGTAGCACAAATGAAAGAGAGTTTCTCCCTATTAAAAAGAACATTTGATATGGTGATTAAATCGCAACACCTTTATTATGAATGCAAAACGAGGACCATGGTATGAAAGTTTATATAAGCAAATATAGAGATCATTGGCTAAGTCCATATACGATCTGCGAACGGATCTGTTGGTGGCGTGAGATTGACTATGATGAACCCTGGGTCAAATTCAGCGTTAAGATTCTTGCTCCTTTCTGTGAAATCTGGCAAAGTTTTTTAAATTTCATCCATCCACCCATCAACTATGTTAAGATTGACAATTACGACACATGGAGCATGGACTCAACCCTTACTCCTATCATCTTACCAATGTTGAAGCAACTTAAAGAAACCAAACACGGTGCACCATTCACAGAAGATGAAGATGTACCAGAACGCTTACGTAGCACCACTCCTGCCGCACAACGGGCTAAAAAAGAATCATGGGACACTGATGGTAATCACTTCCGTCGTTGGGATTGGATCTTAGACGAAATGATCTGGGCGTTTGAACAGCTGGCTAATGATGAGTGGGAGGCACAGTTCCATACAGGTACTAGTGATATCGTATGGGTGCCTAGCAAAGAACTCGATGCTAAAGGTAAACCCCTAACCTATGAAATGAAAAGTGGTCCTAAAGACACACGCAAGTGGGATAAGAAAGGTTACATGAAATACAGTGCTCGTATTGACAACGGTACACGCTTGTTTGGCAAATACTTCAGAGCGTTGTGGGACTAGCATGGAAGTCGCAGAAGCTGAACGCTTAATAGTCGAATCATGTGATTATCATATTGCCGCGCATGACGAGCTACTAGGTATCATGTCTGGTATGAAAGGCAATGCTAAATTTGATCTTGTTAAAAAGAACATAAAGGCACAACGCAAGCATTTTATCGCGATGAAAAAGATATTTGAAGAATGAAATATATCGTCCATACTATTGAAATGGGTGATGTAGAAGATCCTGAGATCTATGCCGCAGGTCCTATTATTAATTTTGAAGAGAGTGAAAAAGGTCGTTGGTTAATGGCTAATAGCTACAAACAATTAGAGTTTACTATACGTCCAAATGAACGTACCTATGGTTGGAAGATATTAATTTGGAGTTATTTAAACGAGCAAGATTTAACTTACTATAGTTTAAAATGGGGAGAAGCAGAAGATGAGTTATGATATACTAAAAGCCGCATTAGAAAAAAAGAAACAAGCTAATGCGCCAGTTAAGAAAGGTAGTAAAGTAGATACTAAAGGTCCGGGTGTACATTCACAGGTCAATTCAAACAAGCCTGCTAAGAAATCAGCTGGAAGGGGAAGGTAGTGAAATTTTTAGTCACAGGTGGTGCTGGATTTATTGGGCACAATGTTGTTCGCCTCCTTGAACAACAAGGTCATGAGTGTATAGTCATTGATACCTGCACTGACTACGGATTCATTCCTAAAGAAGAATTAACATATCTAATAGACAATCGTCTTAAACGTATCGAAGCTAGGATAAGAAAGATTGATATCCGTGAAGGTACGTTTGTAGATACTATATTTAAAACCTATGAGCCGGATATGGTCATACACATGGCCAGCTTTCCTAGACAAAAAGTAGTTGAACAGAATCCTGTATTGGCTAGTGATGTCATGTCCAATGGTCTAGTCAATCTATTAGAAAAAAGTAAGAAGTATAACATTAAGAAGTTTGTATATATTTCCAGCAGTATGGTCTACGGAGACTTTAACACAGATGTATTAGAAGCGCATCCATGTCGGCCACAAGGCCAATACGGTATCATGAAACTCATGGGTGAAAAACTAGTAGAAGACTATCATCGCCTAGGTGCGTTTGACTATACTATCATCCGCCCAAGTGCTGTATATGGTGAGTGGGACGTAGAGGATCGTGTAGTCAGCAAGTTCATGACCATGGCCATGCGTGGTGAAACACTCAAAGTCAAAGGTGCAGATGAAGTGCTTGACTTTACCTATGTAGAAGACACTGCTCAAGGTATCGTGCTTGCCGCAACCAATGATCGTGCCAATAGTAACGTTTATAATATCACACGCAGTGACGAAAAGCAATACACTCTTAAAGATGCTGCAGAACTTGCTATCAAGATTGCGGGCAAAGGTAGTTTGGAGTTAGCAGATCGTGATTTAAGTTTTCCTAAACGTGGTAGACTTAGTATTATGAAGGCACAGCGTGATCTAGGCTATGCTCCCCAAGTTGATGTAGAACAAGGTTTCCAAAGGTATTATGAGTGGTACTCCCAAAATCCCATTCTTTGGCGTAGATAGACAATACGCTAATCTCAGAGAAGAGATCTTAGACGCGACAGATCTAGTCTATGCCTCTGGCCAGGTGCTCGACGGTCCTAGGACTAAACTCTTTGAACAGACTATCGCCAAGATGACTGAACGCAAGTATGCGGTAGCAGTCAACAGTGGAACACAGGCTCTTATATTTGCTCTACGTGCTTTAGATGATAATATCAAACTAGACAATGTATTAATTCCTAGTCAGAGTTACGTCGCTACAGTCAACTCAGTATTAGAAGCTGGATATGATCCAGTGTTCTGCGATGTGGATCCTATCAGTGGAATCATGGATCTTAATACTATCCCTTTACATTCGTCTAACATCAGTGCTATGATGTATGTTAATCTGTTTGGTAACATACTTGATCAAGAACGGTTAATCACCTATCAGGAAATATTTGCTCGTGGCAAGATCCCTGTGATTGAAGATGCTGCACAAAGTTTTGGCGGTTACTATCGAGGGGTGCCTAGTGGTAAACTAGGTGACATCAGTATTTTAAGTTTTGATCCTACTAAGAATCTAAACAACTACGGATCGGGAGGTATGATACTTACTGACAACGCAGACCATGCTGAGATGTGTCGCGGTCTACGCGATAATGGTAAAGCCTACGCTCATAATATCACAGGCACTAACAGTAAAATGTCAGAAGCAGATTGTGCTCAGATGTTGGTTAAATTAAAATACTTTGATAGTTGGCAAGCACGCCGTACTGAAATAGCAGAATACTACACCACTGAATTAGACGGCTACGTTGAATTAATTCCCATAGACCCAAACGTAGAACATGCTTGGAGTAAGTTTGTTGTTCATCATCATAGTCGCAATATATTAAATATTGATCTGGCCGATAAGGGTGTTGAAACCAAAATACATTATCCCATACCTTTACATTTAAATCCTGTATCGTATGTCAATAATGATGTTGGAATACTAGAAGGGGCTGAACAGTTTAGTCGCACTTGTTTAAGTTTACCTATCTATCCAGAATTAGAAGATTACGAAGTTGAATATATCGTTGATGCTATCAAACAGAGTATTTACTAGAGTAGTATTCTCGTAACCAAGCCCATTCAAAGCTCCGCATTAGCTCCGTGTAATCACCGTTGACCTTGTTATAATAATCAACAGCATCAGCGGCACCTAACAAACTAAATTCAGCGTAGTCGCCATCACCAATAGACAGCCAAGTGTCTAAACGATACGAACTTTCTACACTACCTGTTTTAATACTATCATCTTTAAGTTTGATTACTTCACGGAAAGCAGTGCGCCAAGTTAGTTCTGGTGTGGTATTGTAATGGGCAACGGCACTAACACGTGGAATCACAGCATGAGCACGACTTAGAGTAAAATCTAATCCCCAATCATCAGTGTCTAATACCAATCCTTTATTATAAGCAATCACACCCATGTGTCCATACTCTAACCCATTCACAGGATTGCGGCTATTGAATATATAATGCTTGGGTTCTTGTAGCCAATCCGGTTGCCAACGCCAATCAAATTCCGGAACCACTTCTAATTTAGCAAACACTGTAAAGAACCAAGGTGTGCTACTCAACTCAGCAGCCGCTTTATATGCCAATGCACGACCATCGACATTCATCACTCGTTTAACTTCTCGTCCGCAGGTGTTGACCAAATGTTCATACCAACGTTCTGCCTCAGGTTCGCCGTTGCTGATATAGATAATATCCAGCAACGTAGGTGTCAAATACTCTTGTTTTTGCTTGATAATATAGGGATAATCGTAGATTTGTGACACTAAATGTGCCTGAACGTCACGTGGGGCTATACTGATACTACCTGCATCATTGAAACTATAAAAGGCACGCTTGGACCACAACGGAGGATGGAAATCTATACTTTGATTAATCCAAACATAAGGTGCATCAAACTTGTATTGTTTAAGTTCTGTGGTAACATTTTCTGTAATAGTTTCCAATATCGGCCATGGTAATCTAGGCACACCCGGATAGTGCCAATTGACTTCTTTATACCATTCTAGTAAAGCTATATCCCATTGCTTCTTAAACTCATCTACGTTGATTAAGAATGTATCACCAAACTTTTCATAGCCGCTGTGCCAACAATGTAGTTGATAGGCTTCCCATGGCACGCTACGGTATTCAAAATCAAAGTCAGTATAATCACAGCAACTGGCAATGACCCAAATCCAAGGTGTGCGGGCTTTGGATATACAACGTTTAATAGTATCTAGATGATTATCGTAATATCGGACTATCTTAGCGTGTGGGAATCGTTCAGCTAATGTTTGAACATTAGCATCATGCCCACCCATGTCCATGATGAATATATCAAACATTATGGTAGCAACATATGGATTAAATCTGCTAGAGTCTCTGACCACTTGTCACTGGCAAATTCATCTATCCTTATATCATATTCTTCTTCAGTGGGCTTTTGGAATATCTTATTAGTATCTTTATATTCGCTTCTCCTAACCGTGTCCATCCAAACAACAAAATCAGCATCAAATGCTTCACGCAATTCACGTGTAGGACAAACAAAATCACAGATCATTATAAATCCAGCTGCAATCCCACGATCAGCGATAGTGCGCATTCGTAATGCTTGACGCAGTCGACCTTCTTCACTGAAATCCCAATCATTGGTTTCTTTACGTAGATCATCAGCATTAACCCATTCAATATGATGATTCTTTAATAGCTCATTGAATAATTTTTCAGCTAAGGTAGTTTTACCACTACCAGGTAATCCCATAATTAATATTTTCATTTGACGTCCTTATCTTTATATTTTTCCCAATATGTTTTGATATCAGTATATTTTAACAAAAAATCTTCGGGATTAGTGTATTGTAAATAGAAATCGTAGGCTATCTGTTGATGCCATTCAATTCCAAAATGTGCTCCATCACGGGCTTTGGTCCAAGTGACTTTGTCATATATTTTTCCTACGGTATCATCCCAGTCTATACTTAATAGTTTAAACCCATAAACTTTCTGTAATAGATCTAATATAGTTTTATTTTTTGTTTGATTATTATACGCGGTATTATCTTCATATTGTAGATTATCTCGTTCCATGGTCCAGGCTCCATTGAATACCGCACCATTTTCGTATGTTTCAAATCGAAATAAACTCGGCCACAAGATTGCTACTATGTCAGGTTTAACGATGGGGATCATATTAACTGCTAATCTTGCTATAGTATCAGCACTGGCTCCACCAAGTCCCGCATTCCATACTATATAGTCAGGAAAATATTTAATACCAAATTGTTCAGCCCAAATATTATTTTGAGGAATTCCTACACCCACTGTATGACTACATCCTAAAGTTAAAATTTTAGGTTTAGTTTCTTTAAGATCAAACTCACGACTGCGGAATCCATTTGAGTTATATTTGTAGGTAAAACTATCAGCGTGCCACATAGGGTGGCCTTGATGTCGAGTGCCTTGGATATTTTTAAAGTTTTGTTCACTGTCGAGATCACTAAGACTAAATTGTATTTCTTGATTGCGAGGATATGTTCCTAGATCTAATGTGTTACCTAATTCCCAATAGTTCTTCATGACAGCACCTTAACACCATATAATTTTTCAAAGCGATCAGCATCTGCACGATCATTTACCATCGGCTCACCACGGATATTGAGACTGGTGTTTAACAGCATAGGACAACCAGTCCACTCAAACCATGCTTCTAATAGTTGTCTTATTCCCGACCCATCAGCGGGCACAGTTTGCACACGAGATGTACGGTCAGCATGAATGATGGCAGGATAAAGATCAGGCTGCCGACAATAAGCGACTGTTTGCATATACCTGCTATTAGGCCAGCCAGTAGGCATATCAAAATATTCCTTACATACCTCTTCCAAAATAACGGGTGCAAATGGCCTGAATTGTTGACGTTGTTTGATCGCATTTACTTTCTCCTTGATATCAGCACCACGTGGGTCTGCTAATAAACTTCGATTACCCAATGCTCTAGGGCCAAACTCTGCTCGCCCACTAGCAACCCCTACTATCTTATTTGTTACTAGCTCACTTAGTAATTCTTTAACAGGGTAAGGACCGGCTATGTTTGTGCCTAGATACGCATTTGTCCAATTTAACTTACCACCATAACTCAATGCCGCGGCACCCAGACTGCTACCACAATCACCAGGATTAGGCATGATCCAAATATTTTTAAAGTATGCACCTATTAAATCGTTGGCCTTGCAGTTAAGCGCAACTCCACCCATATAAACTAAATTACCGGTCGTATCTAATTCTTCAGCACGTAGCATGATATGATGTAGGCACTGCTCTAATGTGTATTGCGCACTGGCGGCAATTTCAAAGTCTGTCATGCCTGGATGATATTCGTCACAGCCAACATGTAAGTTTTGTTTAAACTTTAAGTCGTGTGCATCAGCCAAGAAGTCACCATACATATTAGCATCATACATAGAATAAGCTGCCATGCCCATTAGAATGTATTCTTCATCTAAGGGTTTAAGTCCAGCACGCTGAGTCATGGCCGAATAAAACAGACCTAGACTATGTGGATACTTTTGACTCCATAGTTTCTTGTATTTGGCTTGACCATCGACATACTCTGCATGCCATATACTAGCAGTGTCCCACTCACCTATAGCATCAATAACAACCACTGTAGCATCATCATATGGACTTGTTTGAAATCCTGCAGCTGCGTGTGATAAATGATGGCTATGATATTTGATAGGTAACTTATTTAGATTATTCCAAGACCCAATATCTTTAAATATTGAACGGAAATCAAAGGCATCTTGGTATTGTCCAGCATATAACTGACGTGTGCGTTTTACCCAAGGACGTTCGTAATAGGCTATCTCATCAGGATATCCATAGCGAATACATTCTGTAAGAATTTTAGTGTTTAACTTATGGTCGTGTTTAATCTTGCTGTAACGTTCAGCATGTCCAGCGAATAAGATCTCACCATCGCAGATGAGACTTACGCCTGCATCATGGAAGCCGGCCGATATACCTAAGATATTCATATATTAAATGTGCTGCCTCTATGTGTGCTTCTTCTAATGGGTGTGTGGTTCCAAACGGAAATTGTTCATGTTGTGCCCATGTATAAAATCCACGATCTTTTGGGAACCATACCCAATATTTTTTATTCATTTGTTGTTTTAATGCTGATACACTTGGTTCATTTATGTCACGAATTAGTCCTTCATCAGCGGCTGTAAACATATAAGGAATATTTTTTAATTCCAAATACTGTTGCAACATAATAATCTCACTCAATGTGTGATACTGTTCCCAATAAAAATTACTACCTACTCGACTATAAAATTCTTTAGCAAAACTAGCTGTTCCTAGTTGTTTAGATTTTTCTAAACTATCTATATGGTGTTGCAATACTATAGGATTGTCTATTCTAAAATTTTTTTTAATTTCATTGATGTCATCTACGATTGACCATGCGCTGATTTGATCCCATCCATGATCGAAATAAAATTCATATCGTCCAGAAAATGTCCATTGCACTATAACTAATTTGATATCTACTGTAGATTCACATGCATCGATAATTGTCCGACGAATACTACTGTTAGCAAATCCAGGACTAGCAGTGCAGACATAATCCCATCCAAGTTCTTTTGCTATTAATGCAGGGTAAGTTGATTGGCTAGGGGAATAATATCCATCTTTTAATTCGCTACCATAGATAAAACTATCTCCACCTGCGATTAATTTACCCATGAAAGATTTTCCATTTGATAAAATAATTTTTCTGCTACTTTAACATGCCCCTCTTCTAAGAAATGTCCGCCTACACCCATTTCTGTTCCCCAGGTCCACTCCATCATCGATTTATCTGGCCAGCCGACAAAATAAGTAGAATCAATTTGTTCTAATAAATCTTTATTCTTTTCTGAATTTCTCCCACTATATTGATGATTGCCAAATGCGTCTAGCATCAGATAGCGTTTATTATTAAGCATTAAATATTTTTGTAGTAAAATAATATTGATCAAATACTGTCTATACATGTAATCATCATTATGATGTTTATTAAAATATTCAATTAATTCTACTCTATGCGGGATAATATCTTTAAAATATTTGGAATTAAATCCGGGCCATATATCAAAAAATCCACAATCATCAGCAAACTCATTACGGGCAAAATGTGTCCAGGCTATAATAATCATATCATAGTTATCAATATGTTCTATAGCATATCTAACCATACGTAAGTTACCACTGCCAGGCTTGGCCTGATTGTCTAACGTATACTCTAATCGGGCAGATAATAGATACGGCCAAGCAGATGTGTTATCATCTAGCTCTTGACCCCAAGTAAAACTATCACCAACTGTTAGTAAACGCATTATTTGTAGATAAAAGGATCTCTTTTACGCAACGCTTTTAATTTTTTGCGATATGCTATTTCTAGTTTGATTCGATTATATAGATTTCTTAACCAACTCATTGAACTTCTCCCTAATCAATGTTACTGCATCACGATGTGCTTGTTCTAAAGGATGCCCATCAACTCCTATATTATACTTATTTTCCACTGCCCATTGATAAAATCCTCTTGGTGTTATTGTTTCATTGGCTTCTGTTCCTGGGGGAAACATAAACCAACGGTCCCAATCAATCTCTGGATTATCAGTAATTACACAATTATCTACACAGGTAAACAAGTAAGGATAATCATGAAATTTCAGATATTTTTGTAATCCTATGATCCATTTATCGCTGTCAAGTTCGTTGTCACGACTAGGCCAGGTCCAACACACAATGACCCCGCAGTGTGGCATCTGAGTTAGATCACCACGTATCCTAGAATAGATCTGCCTGTTACCTATACCAGGATATGCTGAGCAATGATATTCATCACCAGCTAATAGTGCAGCAAATGTATTACGACTGTATCCATTGGGGGCGCCGTGTGGACTATCTGCTAGCTCACTACCCCATATGATACTATCACCCCCGGCTACTGTAATCATATCCTGGCTTCATCATTGCTATTTGTTGTTGTTTGTAATCTAAGTCAGTCCAACAGTAATTAAATGTATCTTTTATATCGTCTATTTCAATTTGATAAATGTCAAGATACCCCCCCAATAATGTTCTTATTTTATCTGGGTCAGTGGTTCCAAAACTACGAATTAAATCGACACTCCCCATTGGCAAATATCCAAGGCATAAATCAGGATCAGTCTTATCTAGATGTTGTTCTTTTATCCACTGATGAAATCTGTTTATTTGGTCGTCGTGAAAAACATGATTTCCAAAAACAACATCATTGCCCCATTCGATATCAAATTCACCACTGTAATATTGTAAATGGGTGATTGCATCACAGGTCGTTGAATCAAGTTGAGGTGCATTTTCATCACGAAATACCTCGAATAAAGTTTTACCAATTTGCGTCCAATGCATATACACTTCACCAAATCTTCTATCATAACTATTTTTTACAGCAAGGTGCTTATGTTCTCTACTAAGATGGTAGCGAGTAGCATGTAAGAACGTGGTGATTTGGCTTGGGCGAACCCATTCAGGCATTGTTTTAAGTTTATGCTGACTTAAAACCAAACTTTCTATTTCGTGACATATAATGTTTAATTGTCTAATAGCATACTTGGTATCGTAATCTGCTAGTTTATAATAATTACTCTGGGCTCCGACTATTCCTTGTAAAATTTCAAAATAATTATGTAATCTATTCATTACTTCGTGTTTGACTCTATACCCCAAAGTTTTTTCAAAGAACAGTGCAGGCTCAAGTGCTACATGTTGTTTAATATAAGGATATTCATCGCCGTATCTTACAGTATCAGGTATATAATAATCTTCGATGAGATAACTATCTAGGCCGTTTTTCTGCCAGATTTCAGTTGCATTAAAAAGATTTATTTGAAATACCGCTTTATTTAATTCATCACAAAGATATTCTAAAGTTCTTGAAGAATTAGGAAAACCCAAAAAACAATAATTTTTTTCTAAATGGTTTTTATCAGTTAACAATTTTTTAAGTGCTATAATCCAATCTTTTGCCAATTGATTATCATAAACACAAATATAATAGTCTAATAGATCCGTTTTATCCAATGGATTACGTAGGGTTACTTTAACAGTTGATTGATTGATACCACTCAAAAGCATCTTTCCTTTCTAATAAAATATCAGCCAAAGTTAATTTGTCTTGGCGGATCCTCTCTAATTGTAGCACACGAGCTTTGCCTTTTGCAACCGCAGTTTGGTAAGTATCTGGCCACTGTTCAACAAAGGTTGGGCGAGTTTTAAGCTGTATTAGTATGTCCCTTAGCGAGCTATTTTGCAGGCATCCTGCAGGGTCTTGGCTAACCAGTAGTTCGTCTATCCAAGGATGTAAAATCTCTTTGGGTAGGGCCAAGGGCGACATGATAATATCAGGACTAAAACTAAAGACTACTTTAGCAAGTATGTCTACGCCCAATTCTGTAGCTAACTTCTCAATGTTACGGAGTTCAAATATACCCGGTAAGGTAAGCGTGAAATCAATCCTCATTTGTCTACGGTGCGTAGCGACTCTAAGACCTTCCTTAAAGTTTTCAAGCCACTGCGGATAGCTGAGACCTGTTCGGATATATTCTCCAATTTCTTCCGTACCATCAAGACTTGCACATATCTGCCAATCACGAAGCCTGCTAAGAATATCAGTATACAGATTGGTCCCACGGTAAGTGACACGGCTGAGGTTTGTGTTGTAACGAGCATAGACATTTTTACCATCTCCTAATTCAACAATGCGATTCATATAACGCCAATGTTGTTCATACATTAGAGGCTCTCCGCCTACCCAATATACTTCTTCTACTTGATGGTTCTCGACTGCATCTGCGAACTCACGTTCTATCTGTGTATCTTGGAACTGTTCAATTTGTTTTTTGACTTCAGGGCGCATCCAATTATTTTTTGGATTATCCCAATTGATCATGTCATGCTGTCTTTGCTCAGTTTCCCAACTACTAGACAACATATCACCACACATGCGACACTTAAAGTTACAGAGATTACTAAAGCGATAATCCCAACTTACAGGCTTCATAGTTGTATAACCATGCTCGTCTGTAGTGTCCCATATACTATCATACTTATGACCAAATAGTCGATTAAAATAACTCCTGTAAACATCTGTGTTGAGTAACTTGTCATTGCATACTTCACATTCAGACAAGGTTTCGCCTGCCATCATACGCCGGCGCACTGACTTCATATGTTCGCTATTCCAATGTTCTTCTAAGGTAATAGGAATATACTTTCCCGTGCCTGAACTAGTATCGATATACTGTTCAAAGTTCTGCGCAGGTTCACGGCTTGCACAGCACATTCTGCGTTCAGTTTGAGGACTTAGATAGGTGTGCGTCCAAGGTGCAAGGCAGAGAGTCTGCGGTTTAGGTTGCATTAATCCACTCCAGCATAGGTTCTATTAGATCATTATTTAAACCTGCTAGCACTGCTGATCTATCATAGAAACGATCGTAATTATGTTTGATCTTTTTCTCTGTCAACGGGTCAGAATATTTTTCTTTATTAAAATTTTTAATATTATCGTATAGTGCATCTACTCTCACATCAAAGAAATCTAAGGTATCGTAACTCTCATCAAATATATGATCATATGTTTCAAATCCATTTTCTTTAAGGAAAGCCAATGTTCCCTTCATACCACAGACCATAAATGGATGTTGATGTGCAATAGGCTTAAATGTTTTTTCCGTTACAAAAAGTTCACATGGGCCTGCTTGATCAGAAACTATTCCTTTTATTTCGTTTTCAATCGGTGTTTGCCCTATATAAGTTTCTACTGCCAGAGTAAAATAAGTATCATCATACCAATTGGCTTCAAACTGTCGATCCCATCCAATACGTGCAACTGGATTTTCTTCTCTGGTAGGTAAATGTAGGCCATCATTCCAACGTTCTACATAACTCCATACAGCATCGTCTAAAAACTCTGTTAATCTCTCTACGGTCTGTGTTCTAAAAGGTTTACTACGTTTAATAGGCATAAAGAATAATTTAGTATTTTTTCTTTGCGGAATATAATTCTGATATTGGAAGTTTTTATCACAGGTATACCACAAACTTTCGTTATACCAAAACCATCTTGGTACTGACAAAACATTTTTCCAACCGTAATTAAATGGGTCTTTACATCCTAATACTACTAAAATATTATCTAAATAAGGTTGGAAATCTTTAGCTAATACATATGGACGAGCTTCCCATAAATTAACAATTAATAGCCTAAATCCTTGATCTAACAATCTAATTAATATTTCTTTATTATAAAATTCAGGTCGACTAATAACGAATATATCTTCAGAATTATTATAATTTGTATTTTCTACATAGACTTTTAAATTAAATTGCGTTTGCAAGGTCCATTCTAGATAATCCTTGTTAATATCAGTCCACCCTATTCTAATTAAATTTATCATTTAAAATATGGCGCCCATTCAGGAACAACTTCTGCTAGTGTCTTTTTACTAGCATTATCTTCTATTTTAATATGTTTTATAAATTCAGGTAGTAGCGAAGGTTGATATTCAATTTGATTAAATATTTCTAATACTCTATCAATGATATCTTGATTTGTAGTATATACAGATCTTGCAAGTTGTAATCTATTCAATAAAGACTCTCTGAGCTCAGGGGGAATAACAGCTATCGAAAGGTATTCTGTATTAAAAACTAAACTAATAAAAATTCTATCATTGATCTTATGTTCGTTTAACCAAGAAATAAAATCTAATATGCTAAAAACATTTACAGCAGTTAATACATAATTAATCGTACATCCCATTGATTCCAATAATTTTAATGCATTTTTCTCAACAGTTTTCCATTTAGATCCACGTCGTTGATATTCGATCGTATCGCCAATCCCATCAATGCTAATTGTATAAAACACATTTTTAAATAATTTAAATTTTTCTATTAGTGTGTTAGGATAAGCACTAGCGTTTGTTAATAAAGTTATGATTATATTTTTAGCAAGATCTTTTTTTATCAGATAGTCCATTAATTCATGCGCTTGTTTCTGCATTATCGTTTCGCCGCCGGTAAAATTAATAACTTCAACAGTGTTTAATATGTCATAAAAATCTTTGTCTGATTTATTTTCGATAATTTCTAGATCGTGGAGTCTACTATTTAACTTTCGTTCAAATATCCATCGTTTACTAGAAGCGATGCCGCTACACATAATACATTCATAATTACAATAACTTGACGGAAAAAAATCTAAACTTACAAGATTATTACTCTGATAATCATTTTTAATAATGTGTTTAATTTCTTTAACGATATCAATTGATAAATGTTCAACATAAAACTGATTATTTAGTATCCGTGGACTATTGCCTCCTGACCTTTCAGCTTGGCTGCAAGTTAAACAGTCAGCATTGTCATGACATGATTTTTCGATGAAATTTTTCCTGAGATTTTTCCAACTTTCGGTATTTCTTGTTTGTAATAGGGAGGAATCAATGACTTTCCATTTATCGGTACCTTTGATTAAACTACACGGTCTGATAGTGTTGTTCACCGATTGAATGTGAGATACCCCGTGGGTCTGATAAAACCCTCCAAAGAACGGAAACAAACAAACATCTTTTCCTAATTCTTTGTAGATATTTTCTAAATTATTATTTGAATTCATATCCCATCGCCTCAGCTATTTCTTTATGCGTATCACGCAAACTCTGTTCTCTATATTTGTCAGTGGTTTGCATTTTACGCAAAAATTCTTGGCCATCTGACCCTTCACCATTACGTATAAATTGCACTATACGCAAAATCTCTGCACGATATTTAGGATCAAATGTGTGTTTAGTTAATCTATCAATTACCAGTTCCTGTGCTTGCGGAGTCATCTTACTGATACACATGTGCCACGGGTCATGTAACATATTAAAGTAAACATGATCAAACGTTTGGGTTGATATCCAATCGCACAGCTCAGGTAGATAGTAGACATTTTGTATATTCATTGTGGTGCATAATTGTGTTGATATTTTACTACTACGCATAGCAGTAAACTTGGCAATATTTTCCTGCACTTCTTCCCAGTCTGCACCGTAGCGTTCATATTCAAAGCGATCACCTACATTGTCAATACTAAATGCTACTTCAACGTGTTTAAAATTACTCCATAAATCTGCTGCTTCTGGAAATACTGTTCCATTGGTATTGTAATGTATATCTATATTTTTGCTATAACCCTGTTCTACAGCATAGCGCAATAATTCAAAGTGTTGTTCAATGAGGAATGGCTCGCCACCAGTGAATTCAAAGTATTTGACGTTAGGTAATAAGTTCTTTAGATTATCCCAGAACACTTCCGACTCTCTAGGCCAGGCACCTTCTTTAAGCCAAAGATATGCTGAATGTTCTTTTCTATTATCGCCAGGAACATAATCCATTTCTTCTTTAGCCCATTTACTACTAGACCAAGATCCGCAGATGCGACATTTTAAATTACAAATATTACCTAGTTTAAGATCAATGAACCAAAGTTGATTAGGATCTAAATTGTGCCATTCAACACTGTCGTAATATTCTTTTAATTTAATTCTGCTGTTCATGCGTTTACTTATACGGCCTGCTGCCTCTTCATTCCAACAACGTTTACATGTTGCTGGTTTATGTCCATATAAAAAATCTCTGCGTAAAAGCTGCATATATGGGCTATGATATATCTCTTCTAAAGTGTGTTTTTTAAGATTATATTTTTGTTCAATCCCATGTTCATCACGATAGGTAATTTCATCTTGGGCAAGACAACAAGGGCGTGCTGTTCCGATAGCACTGGCTTCAATGCTAACCCAAGGTAATATACAAATTTTTTCAGGTAGTGACATAATTCCTCAACTCAGAATATTCTAAAAATATATTTTCAAATTTTTCTTCTCTATATGAATCTAGTATATCATTTATACGAAAAAACTCTTTTAACAAATGACGACGATCATCTTTAATAAAATTTAAAATACCACGGTAACCACTAGTAGCACGCTGTAATGGATCTTGCGGTTCTAGCCAGTCAATATGTTCAGTGACCTTTTCAATTATTTGTTGCTTATAATACTGTGGCAATACATCGATGCGATCACGATCTGGACCTTGGAGAATATTAATATTCCAATCCTGTGCTTTGATAAGACCACGGTCGACCCATTCACGATGAAAATCCATAACGTGTAGAGCGTTATAAATGCTAACTGTGCTACTAACATAAAAATCTGTATTAGGGCATTTCTCGATCATACGTTCACGATTGCGAACTATATCATCCCACTTGGTTCCTTTACGTATATATTCAGCTCGAGGACCCATGGCATCTAAACTAGCACCAATACCAACGTTCTTAAATAATCCCCAATAGTCCAACACATCTTCATTTTTAAGATTCAATCTACTAAAATTAGTATTGTATTGTAATCTAACATCAAACCTCTCACGCTTGACTAGTTCTTTAAGTATGCGGTAATGTTCTTCCATGATCAGTGGTTCACCACCGGCAAAATATATCTGCTCTAAATATGGAATATGTTCTTGCATTTGTTCCCACATGTCAGCTTCATTGCGTCCAGCATACATTATAGAATCTTTATTTTTTATATTAAATAATTTTGTTTCCTCAGTATTCCATGCACTACTAAAAACACTACCACACGTTCTACAGGTAAAATTACATAAATTACTAAAACGTATGTCATAATAGCGCAGTTTAAAATCTTCAAATACACCATCGTTTTTAGTTTGATCTATCAGACCGATATGTTGTCCAAAGTTTTTGTTTGTGCTGTTACGCATACTCATGAACCCACTATCTTCTTGCTCATAGCACTTACTACATTCTTTACAGGGCGTTTCTTCTAACATATTCTTACGCATGGTTTTATATGCATCTTGATTCCATACCTGTTCCATGGTATCTTGTTTAAAATTACCAATGGGGTGATCCATGTCACCTAAACAGCAAGGATATGCTCGTCCGTCTGGAAAGGCATGCATGTGTATCCAAGGAATCATACAGAATACCTTACTATCAACTAAGCGTGCTAATTGATCTTCACGTAGTTGGTCTTCGCTAATATAAACAGGTTTACGTGTATGATAATGATGTTTGTTCATAATGTCAATAATATATGCTGTGCAACTTGGTCATGATCTTTTTTTGTAGGATGATTCCTTCCTTGTCTCCAAGATCCAAAATTATCTATATTAATTTCTATGCTACCGATTGTTCCCATACAACAGGTTTCAATCAAACGCACACCCTTGTCTTGACATAACAGTCTCGTCATGTCAATATAATTATTTTTTTTATTTTCGTATTCTTCGATATCAAATTTATATTTGGTAATGATATTATAAATGTCAGACAATGGATCCATATATTCTTCTTTATCAGCACAGATTCTAGGATATGTATTAACATCTTTATCAGTATAATCTTTAAAATAATTAAGCTGAGAATTATCCTCAGCAGTAGCACACCAACTAGGTATAACAAACCATTCTCTATTATCTGTGCGCCAATATTCTCTCATGGTGCTAGTCCATCCTACGATCACTGCGGTGATCTCACCACTTTTATATCTCACCAAGGTGTTGATCGTTTTGTGGAATATACCCTCATTACTAATACCGCATACAGCATAATTTTTACATTCTACTCCTAATGTTCGAGCAACAAGATTAGGATAACTAAATTCTATATTTGCTTCATGCTGGTTAGGATATATAAGATCGGCACCATGTGTTACACTACATCCAAATGCTAATATTGTCATAGCGTGTCATACCATTCTGTTAATTGTGGAAATGTTTCCCTAAAGTTCTTGCTTCGACGTTGATCATACTGTTCATAAAAGTTCTTAAAGTCACGTTGCAATACCTGTAACGCCTGCGCATCTTGTTCTGGAGTGCGTAGATATTCAACTAATCTGCCCAGCTGATTAAATTCAAACTCATGACAGTCTACCTCATCTGCCAGGATTTCATAACTAATAGCTAGATCATTGGCATATTGTTCTCGTATGCTCAGTGGCAATACTAGAACACTTTGGAAACTAGGAAAGCGTAAGATGTTTAGACTAAAGTTAATACTATCTCTGCCATATTTCCTTTTAAGATTAACGATATTCCATAGGAACTCATTAAGACTTAGTAAGCATAGGGCATTGATGGTGCACATGACATGTAGGCCACGCAGTCTTTTACTATCCAATAAGTAAGTAACATTATCACACCATTGATCCCAATCCAGGCCATCACGAATATATACTGCGTGTCTACTAGTGCTTTCGTTGCTTGTATACAGATCCAGTTCAATACCTTCTGTGGCATCTAATAACCTTTCTAATTTATCTTGTTCAAATCCTAGATTGCTGTTTATGGCAAGCCGTGTTTTGCTCTGACCTCGGTGATCTTTGAACCATTCGATGAGTCGCCATGTGTATCCTGACATGAGTGGCTCTCCTCCCGTGATTCGTAGTTCTTTGAGCGTCTTGTGTAGGTCTGATTCCCACCATTTGAAGAAGGCTTCAACGTATGGATTAACGTCAGTGATAGTATAAAGTTGGCTACTATCATGAGTGTGAGTAAAATGGTTGCGACCGTCGGAAACCAAGTTGGTATATGGTCCATTACGATGAATGTCACGAACCCAAGTAGTGCTGAAAGCAGGATTGCAATAGCTGCAAGCGAGCTGACAAGTGCGATCGAAAGCAATTTCCAAGGTTTGTAGGTTAACGTCTTGTTCTGGTGGAGTATTGAAAGCTTCATCTAAATCTTTATCCTCATAAATTACTGTTTTATAAACACGGTCACTGATAATTTCATCTGATGCATCTTCTCGATTGGCCATGTCTTCAATCTTCCAGCAGTATTCACATCCACTGGGTCTTTCACCCGCCTGCATCTGTCGACGTTGCTCTTTCTTTTGCGGTGTATTATGCAATGCTTTAGGGTTAGCCGCAACTTGTTCTATACTTACCTGATGCGGTAAGGGATGATGACAACTAGTGGTTTGACCGCTGCCTAACCATATAGTAGCATTGTACCATTTAGCACCACAGAAGCTCGCTGACTTAATGTCAATAACTCTGCGTTTATATTGTAGATCAGTTTCGTTATTAATTTTTGGCATTATTAGTTTAGTTGTTCTAAAAAATTTTTTAAATTATAATGATTATTAAATTGATTTTTTCCTAAATTTTCAAAGAATGTTAGTCTATTATGTTTACAAATATGTTCAGCTTCTTTTAAAAATTTTATTAGATCTTGTTTACATAAGTATTCGATTGAATTAACAATTTTACGCAAACGAAGATCGTTATCATCAATTTGATCAAATGTTTCATCTATTAGATTTTCAAATGTTTTATAACCTTGATTTTTTAGACCTTTATAAAATCCCTTAGATGAGACAGCAATAAATGGATGTCCGATCAAGATTGTTTTATATATTTTTTCTGTATAATATTGATATGGATTATTATAATTAGTTTCGGTAACTACTGAAAAATATGTATCAATAAATAATTCAGGGCAAATTTTGCCGTCTGGCCAATTTAAAGGAAATACAATATTATTAATTTTTAAACCGCTATAGTTATTATTATTAAACATATCTTTATATTCATCAGATATTTTAATTCCTTGGCTCAGATCTGACCATAATGCTTTATCTAATAGATTTTTATCTGATAATTGATTTATTAACGCTTGTCTATGATCTCTTGCTACCTTATTTAAAAATAAAAACGTATATGGTTTCACTGTTTTTAAAAATATATCATCATGATGTGTATATGTCATATATTGATTATGAGTTGTAAACGTGTGATCAGCAAAAACATGGATATTAACGAATTTCCAATTTTGTGGCAATTCCCCGCTGGTTATAAAATAAATTTGATTTAACTCACAATATTTTGTTAATCCAACTGTGTCAATAAAATCAATTATATTAGTTCCTTCGAATATATCAAGGATTATTACTTTTGTATTATGATTACTATCTAAATATACTTTTAAAGCATTTACAGATTTATCTGATATTGTATTATTTTCTTTCATTAAACTAAAGAACAATCTTGTAATAATTGGAATATAATCATCAAAAGTAAAAAATTCTTCTAGTTCTTTACAAATTTTAAGTTCAATATTTTGATATGTTGATCCAAAATAATTTATATCCTGGCAGTCAAACGATTTTAATTTAGTTTTCGGCATGCCATTTACACTCCTGCCAAAAATCTTTCATCTGTGGAAATGTTGCTAGGAAATCTGTTTGGCGGCGTTTGTCATACTCGTTAAAGAAGCGATAAAAGTCAGCACGTGTATCATGTAGATACTTTTCGTTTAGCTTCTTACCTTTCTTCATCCAGTCTAGATCACGCTCTAAGCGTTGTATCTCATAATCTTTAAATCCATCATAACGATCACTGGTTTCATCTAATCGATTTAACTTCATCCACTTGATGACATTTTCTAATATACGTGTATAACTTTCAGGCAGTATCTGCAGGCTTTGCCAACTTGGCGTTCTCAACACAGGAGTATCAAACCAAACACGTTGGTATTCAGTGCTATACAGCTTACGTAGTTCAAGTATATGTTCTAGTAACTGTTGAAGGCCTAAGATACTAAGGTTATTCATTGTGATGATATACGTCAAGCTGTTGCGATGCGGAACTTCAGTTAGATATTTGTGAACATAACTGTGTAGGCGACTTGGACTTAGTCCATGACGAATATAAGCCGCGTGATCAGGATTGCCTGTGTCTAAACTTACATACTGCATGAAATGTTCAATACGCTCACCCTGGCATAGTTGTTTTACTTTGTCTAGATATTTGTTAAATAGTTCTGGTTCTACACTAAAGTTACTAGTAACATCTACATGTAGATCTTTCTTGGGCATAGCAAGTATGTAATCAAACACGCGATGCGTGTTCTTATCCATCAGAGGTTCGCCACCTGTCATGCGGAAGTGTTTTAAGCTACCGTATAGATCAGGCCACCAACGCCAAAATGCTTCCACATAGGGATTATTTTCACGCACAGGAATAGGTTGACGACGTCCTTTAAAATGCATAGGATCATTGTGTGGACTCTTTGTAGGATATGCTCCCCAACGATCAATATCTTTGCCCCATTCAGTTGAGAACTGTGGGCTACAATAACTACAAGCAAGATTACAACCGTGGCTGAAATTTACTTCTACATAACTAGGAGTAACATCTGCGTCCCATGGTTGATCGACTATGTTATTGTAGTGTTCTGCCGCCCAGGGCTCACCACTACGATAATGACGATCACTAAGATGCCCAGCATCTTCCATGGTCCAACAGTAGTTACATTCTTTAGGACGCTCACCATTGAGCATCTTTTTACGTTGTTCTTTCTTATATGCTGTATTGTGTAAAGCACTAGGATGGAACTCCAATGGTTGCGCATCGATCTCATGCAATGGCGGATGGTAGCAACTATTATTAAGTCCAGTAGGCAAGTGTAGGCTTACCTGTTGCCATTTAGCTAGACAAAGGCTATGCCCTAGTTTGTCTTTCATCTCTTCTGCCGCATTCATAAATTCACTTTTACTCACGTTCCATTACTCCTTTATTTCTAAATACACTCTTATAGTGATGTTTAAAAAATTTACTTTCTTCTGGGTCCATGTCTACGATAGGTAGACTTAATTTTTGTCTTAATTGATTTCCAATGCTAGTGCAATGATCTGGTGTATCATTCTCAAACTCTTTCCATAGCTCTGCCAGGGCATCAAAATCCTGCACTTGTCGATAATCCCATTCTTTGTTCAGCATGGTCATCCATGTGCCCAAGCGTGCACCATATATTGACCAAAAGCCATTGTCAACATCTGCGCCTACAGTTTGCCAAATACACAAATGATCATAGTTACGACTAACGACTTTATTTTCAAACTCTTGTAATGTAGGACGTTTGCCTCTGTTTAAGCACATCTTTACTCCTTCACGGAAACCTGCTCGCCAGGCTTGGAATGGTGTTGCGTTAGGATACGTAGTTGAATAGCAATCATGCATGGCCCAATAGTTAGGATAAAAACAAAACTCTACATCATTAGCTTCTGTGCCATCTGTATTCTCATGTGTCTTCATAGCATAGACAAATTCTTTAGTCCAGCAACTTAACCCACCGTTGCCATACATCAAGCCATTTATCGTATTACGTGCCTTCCAACGGAATACACAGTCTTTATTAGTGTCATCAAGTGTTAATTGTAAGTTAAAGAACTCAGCGTCTGGTATATTATCACCATCTATCAACACAAAGCGATCTGTAGTGCTAGCATCGGCAGCGGCTTTATGTGCTGCATCACTGCCTTTAACTCCGTCTACACGCTGGGCCCATGGAACCATATTCTGTATTTTGATCCAAGTCTCTTCCTTACGAGGCTCATCGTAACTAAGATAGACGCAGTCTAGATCTGCTATATCAACTATTTGGTTCATAATATTCCACTTCCGTCCAAGTCTCACCTTCTTCCAAAATTAATCCTGCGTGTTGACGAACAACCGCATAACCTTGGCTACTACGCTTTAATTGTACACTCACTCCGGGGTCAATTACAACCTTTTTGAGTTGTTTCTTTTTAACATCTACACTATATTTCATGTAGTTAGCGTAGGTTTCCTGATCAACAACCAAATATTGTGTATCTTCTGGATGGTTCTGTTGGCTACACGAGATGATCTTTCCAGAATCATCATAGTGCAAACGATACTCGATCGATTCTGGGACTATAGTGCCGCCCAAGGCGGCCATGGCCGCGTTAAACTCTTCTTCCCAACTCATCTTCATATTCCTCGACTAGTTCATCAGTTACCCAGGATTTTTCTTGATAGTGCAGTGGATGATATTGATTGACATTATTGATGCGTATCATCGGCAATTCTGTTTCATGCACCACTAATTCATTCCAGGGCAATGTCTGGCTAAATTTGTTTACCATTGGTTTCATATGTGTAAAGTTTATGTAATCCATTGCTGGTAATGTGCAGAGTTCCTCTCCTAAGATCTGAGCGGCTAAAGCATAGACTACATCTGTTGTAGGCTCATCATCTCGACAATTTTTTAATAGATTATCTCTAACATACTCCCAGTTTTCAAATATTTCTCTAGCCCACCAAAAAAACTCTGCGGCTTCTGGAGTGTAACGGAAATACATCAATCCATTGTAGACATCTGGTAAAGAGTTATCATCAAACAATTTCCTATAAGCTCTGATATCACTCAGCTGGCCAAGATAATCGCGGCATCCTGTGCTTAATACAATATTACGTAATCTAAAAGCAGGCCACCAATGGCTAATATCACGAGTGATAACCAGATCACTTTCTAACTTAATTGTTTCTTTAAATGGTGTTAGATAAAATGCCTGCCATTCGTTGCGCATCTTCCATGTATCATTTTCAGCCTGATCATCTTCTATGGTAATAACGTAATCAAATACCTTACGATGTGCATCTGTGACTGATTCTAATGTTTTGCTGTCGACTGCTACAGCATACTTGCTGCCAGGCATGGTTAATTTAACACTCATTGCCTGCACGTAGGCTAGCTGTAGATAATCTACATCACTATTCTGTGCTATGGACATGAACCCTTGCTGTTCTTGATGTGCTAGTTTACGCATATTGCTTCCACAAAGTTAGCAAAGTTATCACTGAGTAGATAGCCTTTGTCCATGACATGTATATTTTGACGGGGGATCACATAACCTTTTTCGGTTTCTTTTATTGTGAGTAAATCGTCTTTTTCAGTGATGCTGGTCACTACATCAGCAAACGTTAACATACTCCAAGGAATGCCTTGTTCTCCGGGCTGATATCCATTTAAGATATTATCAGCGATAGTAAATGCATAGTCATTGCGGAAATTACGATCTCGCATATGATACAATCTAGAATAGTAATGATAATTGCGTTGTATACGGCCTACTAGATCAAACAGCATACCAGCACGTGAAGTTTTACGGAATAAGATAACCGTGGCCCAGAGATATTGTAGACCAAATAATCCCATATTCAAGGCCCAAGCACCTGCAGGTTTATCATTGTGCGTCATTATACGATAATCAAAATCTTGTTCAAATAATTTAAGTAGATTTTGATCTAATACAAGATAATCGCTGTCTATTAATATAGTTTCATCGTAAGGGCTGAGATTATAAGCCTGCCAACGATCACCGTTGCGCCAGGCGCCACGTTCACCTATTTTGTAATTTTGCAAGGTATTGTCGATGTATATGACCTGATCAAATCCGTCAGCGGAGGTACCTTGCTCAGTGACTAATGTAACGGGTAAATTTAATGTATGGGTAACTAATCGTGCAGAACGACGAGCTATTTCAACATAGTCAATTTCGCTGGTATTGAAAGCAAATAGTAATATGCCTCTAGACTTTTCTTGCACGCTTGATGTCTTCATGTTGACCGTGCCACGTGTTCATCGTTATCTGATAATGTTCACGGCATTTATTGAGTAATTCTTTACGATTGATCTTGACAGGATTTTGGTATGTATCTTCTAAGAATAATTCATCTGTGTCCCATGCACTAAGGAATGCTATCAACTCTGGTGATGCTTTGAATAATCCACCATTGTAAGGCACATGTAGATCTGTTTGGATCTTTTCACGTAGGATCCTTTTATTAACTTGGTAGTTAGTAGCTAATCGTATTTCTTGGGTAAGTTTTTCTAAATCGCTCATGCAGCTATTTATCGGTGGTGATATTGCCGCCAAAAAAAAAGCACTCGTGTAAGAGTGCTTTTTATATATTTGTATAATTACTACGCTATTGTTGGATTAGTCCAAGTTTTGGTTAAGAATGTGGTTTCTGGTTCAACGATGTCAAATTTTACACCTAATGTCACGTCGACATTGTCATTATATGGGCCAGTCATTGCAGCATTGATAGCACCAGCCATTGAAATACTAAAGGTAAATGTGATTATCGTTCCGTTGTCGTTATTACTGCCTTGGACTCCGTTTGTTCTTACAAGTATTTCTGTAAAGTCTGTATTATACTCGTAACGATAGTTGTTACTGGTAATTTTACGCATGCTTTGATTGGCGCCTGTGCATTTCCAATAACCTAATGTTAGATCTTCTGAGGTTAATGTCTGTCCTGAACCAGTCCTAGCACCTGCTGTGATACCTTTGATACTGCCACCACCTTGACCGCTTTGCCAGTTTGTTACCAAGTCAGCACTGCGTAGGGTAGCATTGTTGTTTGTAGCAGTAAGAGTAAAGTTAATCTGTCCGCCTGCATTGAAGAAATAACGTGCAGCATCACCACTGCCAAAAGTTATAGTTCTAGTAAATGATAATGTGTTAGCCGCTGTTGATGTGGATCCTACAAACACGACTGCGGTATTTAACACACTACCAGCTGTTGTAGTTCCTTGTGCTGTGAATACATTAGCATTGGTATTGATGGTAGTAACCGCTGTGCTGACGTTGGCAAAAGCTGATATAGTAGCGCCTGGCGTAACACCGATATTACTACCTGAAGCTAGCTGTGCACCGGCACCGCTTTGATGTCCTAGGCCACGATTTACTAGGTAAACAAGACCTGCCCATTGTGCTGCTGTGATCGTTGTTGTTGCTGGGGTAACACTGACTGGGGTGATACTTGAGCAATCTTGGCCGTAACCAAATGCACCTTTTGATGTTCCTAGAACATAAAATACGTTGTTAATCGCAGCTGTAGCGACTTGAGTATTACCACCTGCTGCCAGATAGTTAAAATCAATCGCTTGTATCGTTCCGCCTGTTGAATATGCCATGTTACTTTAACCCTTTATTAACTATTTAGCTTGACAATGGCTTCTACGGTGCCTTCGCCTGCTGACGTTTTATCTTGTAAGCTACGTCCGATAACGTTAAATGCTGTAATTTCACTACGATTAGCTGCTCGGGCTAGTCCAGCACCTGCTGAAACTAGTCGATCACCTTTCTTAACTTGTCCTGTAACACGCACAGGAACACGTCCTTGGACTGCTACGGCTGGATGTGTTACATTTGATCCAGCATCGCCATTCATCAAGAATGCTGCGCGAGTGCTGATAACACCAAATACGTCTTCTGTTAGATCTTCAGCGGCCGCAGTAATTTCTTTAGCACCACCAAGTGCTACCACTGTACCAGCCGGGTATGATACGTCTGATTCAAATCTTTCTGCCAAGTCAGCGTATTGTGCTGTGACTGAGGTACCTACTAGGTAGTTAGCATACACATTGGCAAATTTAAGTGCGCTTGACCCAATATTAATCGCACCACTGCTTGATGGGACTAAAGCATTATTAAATATACTGTAGCTTGATGCTGTTAAATTACCCGTAGCTGTTAGTGCACCACTGAATGTTGATAGTTTGCTCGAAGCAGCCAGTGTTAATAGTGCTGTCTGCACACCGTTTGAGTTTACATCAAACCGTATGTTCTTGTTATTTGTAGTTTCTTGGACCACTGCTACTGAGGCTCCACTGGCATCTAATATCAGATCGCTACCAATAGTTGCACCGCCACCTAAAGTTAATGCACCTGTGGTAGTTTGTGGAGTATCTTTAAGCAAGAATTGGCTAGCTGAATATCCACCTAATGTGCTAGCACCTGTAGTAGCACCTGTAAATTGTGCACCAGTCAGTGTTGCTTGGCTGATCAAGTTAAGTCCTGGGATAAGTGTGCTAAATCCAGGAATCGCTGTTTGTGGTGTAAATGTAGAATCTTTGCTTAGGATAGCAATAGCACTGTTGCTGATATAGAATTTAACCACAACATGACTACCTGAGCTGGTATCTAATATAGTTTCAACTACAGCACCTGAAGTACCTGCTGTTGAAGTATATGATGGTCCGATTGTGATCCAAGCACTGCCTGAATATACTTTTAATTGCGCATTAGTAGTATCCCACCAAATATCACCAGTGACTGAGATAGCATTTGATGGTGCTGTTGACTGTGAAATTGAGCTTGAAATTGGTTTCCAAATATTATTAACACTGTTATATACTTTTAGCACGTCGTTAACATTGTCATACCAAAGTTGGCCTGTTAAAGGTGCATTTGGTGGTGTGCTGTTAGAGAAGTTCTCTAGGTGTTGCACATAGTTTTCATTAAGGAAAATACCATAACCAGCATAGTTTTTACCAATTAAAGTAATACTAGTTGCTGTGGTATTTACGGTACCGTCTTGAACATCGGCTATAACCGCACCCGCTGTTGTAGTAACTGTATATGTCATTTTTCTAACCTATTTATATTATATTATTTATCACTGTTACGGGGCAATGGTTACGTAACCATCTCCACCTGGATTCGAAGCAGGTCCACCATTGGTTCCAATCGTAGGAGTAACACCTAGAGGTGTTAAATTCTGACCATTTATACCAGAATAAGCACCACTGTCACCACCCGGTGTTGCACCTCCGCCACCACCTAATGGATATCCAGCACCACCACCACCGCCGCCACCACCGTCACCAGATTTGTCTACACCTTGGGCTCCAGTTGATGTAGCATTATAAGCTGTGGCACCTTGCCCTAATCCGCCACTATATAATCCCGCACCTCCAGCTCCACCGCCACCAGCGGCTACGATGATTTGAGTAGCACCTAGTCTTACTGTGGTTGCAGCTCCGCCACCACCACCAGCACCTGATGATCCAGACCCGCCTGCGTTACCACCGCGGCCACCATTATATGTTCCACCTGGATCTACGCCTCCAGTTCCGCCCCCAGTTCCACGAGTCGTGGCTCCAGCGGCACCTCCACCACCAACTATAAATGTAAACACGTCTCCTGGAGTTACTTGTATAGTAGCTGTTACAACATTACCAGCAAATCCAACAGTAGCTGGATTACCACCATCGCCACCACCTGATCCTCCACCTGCTCCTGCAACGGTTAAGTTAGCAGAATGCACGCCAGCTGGAATAGTATAGGTATAAGTTCCTGGAGTGCTATAAGTTGTTGTGGTAATGCTGTCAGGATAAAACTGTTGCCATACACCGTTAACGTTAGTATAACCGTATCTTACATTAGCCCAAGTACCACCATTTTTGACATAGAGTTCTTTGACCTGTGAACGAGTGTTGCTGTCCCATACATATAATTTTGACATTATATTTGATACCAAATATCCCCGTTACTGCCACCACTTGGGGGAGATGCAGATACGTATTTGTTGCCTTGGCTGTTTTTACCAGCGGTAGCTATAGTTGAAGTTACATAACTTTGTGTGGCAACCACGTTGCTATTAATAAAGATATTACCGGCTACTGTTAGATTGCCTGATATTGTTGCTGTGGTTGCAGTTACATTTCCGTTGATTAAGTTACCAACGAATGAACTAGAATATATTTTGTTGAATTTTTTATTGCTGAGACCAATATCGATAGTATTATCACTGGTTGGTAATAATCCATTTTGCACAGATACCGCACCTACTAATGTGCTGACTCCGGTAACTGATAGTGTACCTGCTGCAGATAAATTTTCGCTGATGCTGACTGACTTGTCAAAACTTACACTGCCAGTGCTGCCACTGATAGCTATTGATTTAGTTGTGGTATTACCACCAATATTTGCATAGAAAGTAATGTCTTTATAGTTAGTAGTGCCGCGAACGCTGACTTCGCTAGCTTGAGATGCGATTGTTAAATCTGTTCCAACTATTAAATTACCCACGCCTAGGCTATAAGGTGTGCTGGTATTTTGATCACTACGCAAGAATTGATTAGAAGCTACACCATTTAGATAAAGTGCGTTACTGGCATCACCTGTAAACTGTGCGCCAACTGAGCTGGTACTGTTTAGATTAAACCCTGGTTTGATTGTAGGGAACCCGGATAAGGTGATTTGTGGGGTAAATGCAGCGTCATAGCTAATTATACCTACGATGCTGTCTTCAACTTTAAGTTGTATAACTACATGCGGATTGGAACTAGAATCATTGATAGTAGTAACAACGGCACCAGATCCTTGTAGTGTGCTAGGAGGTCCAATTAATACCCAGGTAAGGCTGATCTCACTCCAAGCATATAGTTGATTATTGGTAGTGTCAAACCACAGATCACCTGCGGTCCCAGTCAAGGGTGCTCCTGCTTGTGAAATACTACTACCAACAGGTTTCCAAACGTTTGCGCCAATATTCCACACCTTCAAAGTGTTTACTTGAGTATCATACCAAAGCATGCCTGTGAGTCTTTTTGCTTGCGCAGGGGCAGTATTAGCCGCAAAATTTTCTAAGAGGTGCACAAAGTTTTCATTTAAGAAAGCACCATAGCCTGCGTAATCTCTACCAATTAAAGTCAGTGGAGTAGCAGATGTATTGATTGTCGCATCTTGAACGGTAGCTACAAAGCTACCAGATGTTGTTGTTATTGAATATGCCATTCTTTCGCCTTAATTAACTTTCTATTTGGAACCAGAAGTCACCATCCGCAGAACCTACATCATTGACGCCTGGATTAGGTTCACTAGTGCTGACGATCTTAGCACTGCGATGTGCCGCATTGCCCCACCATTGTCCTGCTGTTCTTACATAACCTGTTGATGCTACTTTAGCATCACCTGAATCACCGCGACCTGCGGTAGCAACGTCAACGGTAGCACCACTAGACAAGTTTACACCTGTTGATGTGGCTAGCATTACTGTTGATCCATCGATCACCAAGTTTGCTGATCCTGTGCCGCTGTCATTGATCCACATCCAACTATTGTTTTGATAGATCTTATATGGAAATAATCCAGATAAACCTGATGCTACGAATTCTGTGGTAGCTATCATCGTGTTACTTGTGCCTGCTGGTGCTGTTATTGCTGTTGAAATGCCCCATAGGTTAGCATTAATAAATCTATTATCAACATATTGTTTAGTCGTAACACCCAACACTGTTGTTGGGTCGGCAGCAACTTCAACCGCGCCACTAACACCGTTGATGCTTAGGTATTGTGTAGCGATGCCTGCTGTAGTAGCTTTAACACTGATATTACCACCGTTGATATTATTAGTGATTGTTAATGTGTTGCTGGCTGTAGATAGTGTAGCAACTTGATAGTTACCAAGTGTCAACCCACTGTTGTTTAAAATCGTCAGTGTGCCTGTACCGCTGTTGTTAATGTTGTTGCGGAAATAATTAGCCGCTGGTTGGTCACCTAGATAGCTAGCATTATTAGCTGTTCCCCAAATTGTACCAGCAGTGCTGGTTGTGCTCATATTATAGCCAACTTTAATACTGCTAAATCCTGTGATTGGTGTTGCTGGAGTAAATGCTGATGAGCTGATTATCGCTGTGCGTGTGCCATCGAGATACATAGAAACAACATCAAATGTAGTTGTACCATTGCTGATCTGTTCCCAAAGTGCGCCACTCTTACCGTAGACTACACTGTAACCAGGGCCTACTAAGATCCAGCCTGCGGCTGCATAAGGAGTAGTACCATCATAGCAGTATAACTGTTTATTGGTATCATCCCACCATAGGTCGCCTGCGACTGTTGTGCTTGGAGGTGATGATTGACTTGTGCAACTACCTACGTTTTTCCAGACAGAAGTGGCTGTCCAGACTTTTAATGTCTTATTACTGGTATCATACCATAATTGTCCAACGTTAGGAGCAGTTGGACTCACACTGTTAGAGAAGTTTACTAATAATGCTACAAGGTCCTCAGCGATGATTTCCCCGTAACCTGCATAGTTACGTCCTACTAAAGTCAAGCTGGAAGCAGTATTGTTCACTGTACCATCAAGTATAGTGCAAAGTGTTCCGCCATTGGGTAAGTTAATTACATACGACATTTTTCGTTATCCTAGTTATGCTGTCAAGTTTGTTAATGTTTGAACTCTCACGGTATATTCAATTTGAATAAGCCTATTCAGTGCCTTCTGCACTGGGCTGAAAATCACGTGTGTCAATAATGGTAATCCTGCACCTAATCCTGACGCACCATTCAAGTAACCAAATAATCCCAATTCGTCGAATACAAAATCACCGTTTAGGGTCTGGCTGTTGTCAAACACTGCTTGTCCACTTGGCTCACCGTAGTCAAGTAAACAACTTACTACTATATCTGTATATTTTAGTCCAGGAGTATGATTCACGATCATCTTGTTGTTCACTGGATCTGTATTGGCTGCATTTGTATCATCTACGATTTTAAAGTAAGTAGGATTATACAAATCAGCATTGGCCACATTGGTATTCGTGGGCAAGTATGTAATAACGCCTGTAGGGTCAACTGTGGTGCCACCATTACCAAAGTGCATTTCTGTGATAAACTTGGTGCCTTTATTAGCAACATTTTCTGCCAGTGCCACTGAGAAGTTTTCATAGTGGATAGCATTGCGTTTATTAACAAATACTTCCTTGGTCACAGGATCAAATATCTTGATATGGCCCTGTAGGTGTATACCGCCCTTTTCATCAGGTTGTTTTTTTGATTGAATATCTTGTGTTGTAGTAGTCATATTCTTATTTATCGCTATATTATCCATAGATTTTTCTTACCATATCGCCAAGTTAGCACGTCGCCAAGTATTGGCCGCAATACATACATAAACGTAACTGCTGTCGTAGCTAATTTGTCCTTTAGAGCCCACTGAGTTATTAGCTGTCGGAACATAAGTGTTACTTACGATCAAATTACCACCAATGGTCACATTAGAATTACTAAATGTTGCGACCACATTACCAGCTAAGGTCCCACCTACGTGGACTTTGACCGTGGTATTTGGGGTGTCTGTTCCTAGGGTCAAATTACCTGAATTAATGTAAACATAGCCGTCATTTGCGCCACTAATTGTCCATGAGCTCGAACTATAGTTATTACCGTTGATGCCCATGTCAATGTAACGACTAGAATCTGTGCCATTGGGTGCTGTAGCTATAACATCTGTGCTAACCAAATTGCCCACAGTATTAATATTTTGTATGTTTAATTGCACATAACTGTTAGCATCATTTACAGCATTTACTACTACGCCAGGATAAGATATTGCGCTTGGGAAGCCAGCATTAACTACGCCAAAGACTGATAAATTACCACTGACAGCAATTGGCCCAACATTACCACCGTAGGTTGGTAGATATGTGCTGACTTGTGCATTACCATAAAGTTGTCCAGGGTAACCAGAAGTTTGTAGAGTATTATCTGGGAACGTTACGCTGCCATTGCTGTTAAATGTCCAGGCTTTTGCACCTGCGTTTGCTAATAATCGTATAGGTTGTCCGCTACCTGAACTGATATTTAAGTTAGCAGATGGGGGACCGTTCAGCCATTGTAAGACTGTAACATTACTATTGTGTCTGACTGGACTGCCAATATTGATATTACCTGTTGGTGAGGCATTGAGCCATTGCAATACCGTGATATTACCTGTCACTGATACATTACCAGTTGAAACATTGCCCTCAATTGAAACATTGCCAGTTGGACTCGAAATAGTATCTGTTGATAAAGAAGCAAGATTACCAAATGATACCAATGTGTTAGCAACGAAGTTTGGAGTTACATATTGTAATGGAGTGCAAGAAACGTTACCAGATGTCACACTTGTGACCGAGCCTATTGGATACGCTCCCCAATAGATCTGCATACCCACTTCAACTCCGGCGGTATCGGCTACATAGAACCATGTAATTCCGGCTGGGTTGAATCCCCAATATTGGCTTCCGACTGTGGTGGTTATTGTCGCTTCACTGAATATAACACTGCCGCTGCTACCGTATAATTCTGTAGAACCTAAACTAACAGTGTCAGTCGTAACATCGTAAACATCAATATTGCCAGCTGATATATCACCATTGATGTCAATGGTTGTATTACCAGGGAATGTTGTAGTTCCAGATGGATCAAATGTCCACGTGTTTCCACCAACATATACACTGGCATTGCCACCATCTGTTATTGACACCCCTGTGGTATCGCTGAGAATATTGCTGGTAAAGACTGCTGTATTTTCATCTTCGTTGTAGATCGCTGTGCTGTCAGGTAATAAGATATTACCCGGAGTAGTTAACTCACCTTCAGCACCAAAACTCCAAGCAGTGTTACCAACATAGATCGCTGGCTTAGGGGCGCCTATGAGTTCAGTAACTCTGATAGTAGCGTTACTCACAGGATATCCGTTACCTGGATCAGGAGTATTATCATTGACCACTGTTATAAGATCACCTACGTGGAATGCATTACCTGGGTTAACTATTACTACACTTATGATTGATCTGTTTGGAGGGGCAGTAACAGTTGGGGCACTAACAGTGCAATAAGCTCCATTTACTTGGCTAATCCCTGTCAACCATGTTAGGCCTGCACTAAAGCCTTGACCACCGTCGACTACTGACGCACTAAGGATTGGTCCTACCGCTCCACTTAGGCTAACTGCTCCACCACTAACATTACCAGTATAGGTATCTAAGCCAGTTGTGCCTACATTGGCACCGCCCAAGGTTAATTTACCACCTGCTGTGGCTAAAGCAACGCCACCAATATAAATCGTTGTATTGCTGATCCAAAGATCTTTCCACCATGTAGTAGAGTTACCAAGGCTATAAGTATTACTGGCCAATGGTGTTATATTGCCGGCATTACTTAAAATGTAATTTTGTAGTTGATCCACATTGGCTTTTACGGTTGTTTGAGTGCCCGTAATGTTGCTGACTATTGGTAACAGGACATTGCCCTGTATGGCAGCTACATTTCCAAGTTGGCTAATCTTAATTGTCATTATATATCCTCGGTGTAAATTTCTACATTACTTTCAGTGGTTAATGTATTTATCGCATCTTCTGAGCTCAGGCCTTGAGATGTTTCAACTATCGGTGCTATGTTGGCTTTTAGGAACAATGCACCAGGTGTAGTTGATCCAGTTAACCCCGTTCCATCTATAGCAGTTCCTGATCCGCTGTTGTATAATACATTAGCAAATACCATTAGATTTCCAGCAAACGTACCTGGTATAGTCTGTGCTGAACTAGCATCGACGACCTGTGCACCTGCACCATGTTCTAGATAAGCACCTGTTCCCTGTGTTCCCCTACGTAGCTGTCCTAGAACATTTAATCCTGGTAATACAGAAATGTTCGCTTGGACATGGGCATTGCCAAAATTATCAGGAGCATTAACATTACCTGTGGTCCTATAGTTAATTCCACTGTTGCTGATAGCTGTACCAATCGGGTAGCTGGTATTAGTAGTCCAAGCAACTGGACTATATACGGTTTTAGTATAATAAGTTATGCGTTCACCGTTGATGAATACCACCCCAGGACGTGCATATAATGTGCTAGGTGTTGGTAATACTGTTGCATCAACTACGAAAATTTCGCTGTCTGTTAACTGTAAAGGTAGCTCTAAGGTAGTAGTAGCCGCGCTCGATATACGTAGATAGTTGGTTTCATCCATCATGTTATCAAACACGCGATAGGCTATGATATTAGCGTTGGCATTGATCTTAGTATAGACTCGCATGTCTAAGGTATCATAGGTCCTACCTGGAACTAGTTCTTCTGGAGCATGGCTGTGATTGGTATCAACATAGGCACCGCCATCGGTGATGATATCTTCTGGAGCTGTTCCTAGACTGAGTTGACTGTATAGGCTATACATAGCCACATCTAAGTTTCTAGTAGATAATAGTGCTAGACCGTCACTGCTGTATTGGACAGCATCATATGATGCAACGTCATATCTACGTCCATATAATGGGCTTAGACTAAAGTCAGCACCTTGCACAGGTAACTGTGGGTAATCAATGCCGGTTATCAACGGACTTAGATTATCATAGTTTGCTGTTATAGTATCATCTGTGTTAAGCGTAACATTTACTGTAAGTTTGATCTGTGTAACTTTGATCGGTATACCACCGTAACTGATCGGTTCAGCATTGGCTGTGATCGTAGCAGGATTACTTAAATTCAAACTATTAGCGAACCAACTATTATTTACGATAGTAGTTTCAAACGGTATACCGACGCCACTGACGTATTCGCCCACTTGTGGAGAAGTTTCAAATGATGGATGGATATTGCCGGTTATGCCCGAAATAGCTGTGCTGTTATTAGCAACATCAGCAGTGATAGTGCCACGACTGTTGACCATCAATACAACATTAGATACTATGTTGGCTATGTATCCTGCTTCAACATCGTTGCTGGTAATATACATACCCGGTAGTAGTGCTGGAGAATTGAATACATAGATTGTATCAGTATCAGCGGCAGTGTTAGCTAATGTTACCGGCACAGATATAACATCAATAGCTGGCATCATATCAGTTGGCTCATAGAACCCGACTATACGATCGTTGGCATTACTAAATGCGTTTGCTGAATACTCAGTATAGTCACTTGGAATAAATGTAGAAGCTGTGGTAATGTTTGAGTTTACACTATAGGCCTTACGTATCATCACGTTGCCATCTTGGAATGCATAGCTGACGATCTGTCCTGCTGTATAGGTTGTATTAGCTGCCCAACGTTGAACTGTGCTGTCATAACTGATACGGTCAAACTTCATCTTGGTATCAAAGCTACGAGCAAATGGACTCTTCATCACTGCATAGGCATTAGCCTGTGTGGTAGAACTACCATTGATCGTCACTCTTGGTGTTGTGGTATATCCAAAGCCTGCGCTAGTTAAGGTGATTGATAGTATAGCGCCAGTGTTACCATCTATGACTGCTGTAGCAGCGGCGCCACTACCATTGCCATCTAGGCTAGAGATAGTCACTGTAGGCGGAGTAGCATAATTGGCTCCACCGCTTTCTAATTGTATACTTGATACTACTAGATTTCTATTAGCATACCATTGATTGTATGGGAATGTCTGCCAGGTCGCTTCATCCTCTTCAACATAAGGAACTTCACCGCTTGGACTACGGAATATACCGTAACCAGTTGATGTGTCATAGTAAGCTGGTAAGTCAAAGTCTGTGACGCTGCCTTCATATGTGTCGTCACCAGTATAGTCAATTAAATATTCACGTATCTTAGTTCTATAAGGTTTAACTTCATCAATATAGTCTTGATAGTAGGTCTGATTGTCAACCACATAGCTTGGGAACTGTGCTAATGATCTTAATTTATGTGTGACACTGATAAAGCTAGATTTAAATAACCAGTCAACATAATTTTGTTCTGTCAATAGATAGTTAACTAGAATAAAGAACATGTTGTTAAACTCACCTTCTAAGGTGTTGGTAAACAGTTCGTTATTCAATGACTCTACGATAGCACGGATTTCATTGTTGGGGTTCTGGTCAAATCTGTTGCTGTCAAAGTCTTGATTACTAAAGCCTAACCCATTGCCTGCAAAATCACCCAATGATGTATTGAGCTGTATAGTGCCATTTTGTATACCTACTACCTGCAATGTTCCATCATCTTGGACTACAACCAATTGCCAAGTACCTGCACCCGTAGCATTACTGATGTAAATAATCTCTCCACCAACAGCACGTAATTTTAATGCATCATTAGTAGTGGTAACACTGAAGTCCGGTTTAGTCGCTGAGGTATATCCGTCAGCATACCAATCAACATAGTTCCAATACAAACTGGTCTTATAACTTTGGACTTTGATGATTTCCCAAGTCTTAGATTCTGATAATTGGTATAATACCCAAAGACCATTCTGGGCTGTATCGTTGTTTACTAATACTCGATATCCGGGAGTGAGTTCATCTGTATTGATATAAGACAATTCTATTTCAGTTGTCACTCCTTGATCGTATTCACCTTTCTTGTAGCTAGGTGTAGATTCTTGTGCATTTAATCCTGTTAGATCAAATTGTTCAGTTATAGGGTTAACAGCAAATATATCATTGACAAAACTTACCATCTCGTTGACAGCTTGTAGTCTATCAACAAACATATTTTGTCTTGGTCTAAAGCTGATACCATATCTGTCAGCTTGACTTAGTCTTGGATCCGGCACTGTCGCACCTGATTGATCTATACCACTTAGACTGTCAATTAATTTATTAACTATCTTGGTAGGTATGAGATTCTTTGGATTGCCTTGTTGCACTAGCTCATATTCACTGTGTATGATATCAGTATTAATCATCAATTGATGATCAAGATGCATGATAGTATTATCAGCTGACAGATAATTACTGACATTATAGAATGCTAAAGCATCATTGCGTATCACCGCAGCAAAGGCAATGTTTTGATTTTTAGGATTTAGTATATAGTCTGTGATAGCACTAACTGGTAACTTCCTACTTGGGTTATTTGGATCAACGCTGGTTTTATTCTTAACCCAATAGTAGTAACGGGTGACGATGATGCTAGTCACCGGATCTACAAAGATTTCTTCTACGTAGGCACTGTCATCTGCATATTCAGGTATGCCATCACCGCCATTAGCCGCATATTGGCTTGGTAGATAATTGCTTCTCACCCATTCAAGGACTTCAACTGTTGATCCTGGGAATAGTTGCCCCCAGTATAAACTACGATAGGTTAATGTATCTTGTTCGTAGTCGATGTATCTGAGTTTAGCAAGATTCCACCATACTTGGCCAACTTGGTTGTTGCCCCAATAGACGTTCTGATTGATATCTGCTTTAGGATTAGTTCCTCTGTTATAGATAGCAGGGTCATATTCTGTTTTGAATGAAATTTCTTGTTCGGCTTGTCCTAGGATGCGGCCTTTAGCAGGATCAATAAACTGTAGATTATATTTGATCAAGCTGGTTGTGTTATCGTATAGATAACCACGACTGATACTATCAAGGTCTACTTTAGGTTGTTGGTAACGGATAAGTTCCCAACCACGTGTCATTATTGGGTTAGCAAATATATAAACAGTTCCAGACTGTGCAGGTTTGCTACTTAGGGTGGTACCTGGAGCAGATACTGTGATAAATGTTCCTTCAATGTCTAGACTATAACCAAATTGTGCACCAGCGGTCAAACTACCTGGATCTATCTGTTGTGCAAAACTATAACGACCTGGATCTTCTACAGCATTACGTGGATCATCATACAATTCATAAACATACACACTGCCACTACCGTATATGCTGTCATACAATCTCGTAGTGCTTTGATCCATGGTAGTGCCAAGTGGGGTAGTAGACACATCAAACGTAGTAAATTCTTTTGTGGTTCCACGGGCACTGCCAATGACCAACATATACGCATTTGCTGCCAGCTTGACTTTGTTACCAAAGTATTCGCCTGGTGCGCCATACGGATTGACGATGATCTGCATGAATGCAAATATGATCAAATCAGCATCGGCATACACACCTGGGCTGTTAGGTTGGTTACTACCTGATAGGATACGTAGTAGGTTTTTAGCTTTGGTGCTGTCAGAATTTAATCTTAATCTACCTGCTTGATTAACTGCTGAAATACCTAATAGATTCGCGTCATTGATGTCTTTGACTAAACTATCTAAGCTGGCTCTTAACTGCGCTGTGGTTGTTGTGACTGCAGCACCATAGACAACACTAACAACATTGCCTGATGACCAACTGAAGACATTAGCATTATTATAATCACCAACTGTGATAAATTTACTTCCGGTTGCAGGAGTATCAACCAATACTGTTACATTAGCCACACCTGTAGCAGATACAGTCTGCGTGATATAATCGCCAACATTAGCACGGACATTACTGCTCAATGTTAGAATATTACCAATAGTAGCAGGCATCCAACGACCACTGACAGTGATCTCAAAGTTGTCTAGACGAATCTTATCACCAGGCATAAACACTGGGTTTACAGTATAACCAGTGTTGGTACCATATAGTCGACCTCTGTTATGGAATTTCCAGACAGCACCACTATTATATTCTGTGCCATTATCATAGTTAGGCGCACCTACATAGATCGCACAGTTGTTTGAACAGATCGTTAAGCTAGTTCCGAATGCCGCATTACTTTGGATCGCAGCAAGGCCACCTTCTAAGCTGTCTACTCCGATCAATCTTTCTAATAGATTAAACTGATTAACTTCAACGTATAGGACGCGACCGATTGGTGGCGGAGTAATAAATCTGATCTTGTTAGTACCAACGACAGTATAGTTAGTAACTTCAACGTTATCTATAGTCACTTTGTGGACTGATGCGATTGGATTCTCTGTAGTGTAGTCTTGACCACCAGTGCTCGGATCAGCATCTATAACTGTGTTAAATGCTTCGATCACACGATCATATACATAAACACTACCTGCACCAATCTTAAGATCACCTCCGGTACCAACGATATTATCGTTAGGTGTGCCAACTGCTAGTTGTGCGCCATCGAAACTGCTTGACAATGCAAAGCCAAATTGTGCCCCAGTGTTGCTGGTTGGTAATGTCAATGTCGTTAATAATTGATAATACGGTTTCTGTTTAATGCTTATAGTACCAGTATCAAGTTTTTGTGGGTTTGCGACATTACCATTGTTGACAAAGTTGATCGTTGTTCCATTTAGATAATAATCAAGATTTGGAATAAATGTCTTGGTCGCATTGGTAATCAATAGTGAACTTGGATCATTAGTGACGGCTGGAGTAAATGCTGTTAAGAATATGTTACTAGTCACAGCATAGGTATTTGAAGTTAACGGATATGCATCTACATTAGACAAGAACCCGCCGGTGGTGATACTAAGTTTAGCTGATATGTTAGCATTTCCAACAGCTACGTTTGCATCATAAACAAAGTTAATTACATTATCTACTTGATAAGAGCTGGCACTTTCAACATAGGTAATAGTAGCTTGTGCACCAGTGGCAGCCTGTGTGATTATATCACCGACATTGGCTGTAGTACCTAGAGCTGAACTTAATGTCAATGTATATAAACTACTAACTGAAGTTATCTGTTCTGCAACTGGAATGTATCTGTTGAGACCATAGACATGGACATTACCGCTAGATATTGCAGTATCACCAGGTGCACCCACATACAACCAATCACCTGTTTGACTAAATGCTAGGCTGTGGCCAAACTGTCCTTGAGACAACACATTACCTACGATGATCTGACTACGATCAAACGCAGTGGCAAATTCTGATTTGTAATAGACGTAGACATAACCCACATTGCCATAGCTCTTTGGAGCACCAACTGCTAATACTGTATTAGAGGATGGATCAGTGCCAAGATCAACAGCGTGACCAAATGCTCGAGTATTTGCGCTCAGTGGACTGATACTGAAACTTTCTTGGAACACTCCTTCAAAATCTTTTAAGAATGTATTAACTACACCAACATTGCTGTTAGAGTTTGGTGCTCCGGTGACCACTATCAATCCGTCACCAGACATTTTCACGCTTGATCCAAATCCATCTCCGGCGCTGTATTCACCTGATTGTTTAGTTAATTGTTGTTCTATTGCCCACGGATGTTGTTTCTCATAGACTTTCCAGGTGCCACTTGGTTGTGATCCATATGGTTGACCTTGCACTGCATTTGTAGCAGCGTCGTCATCGATCCAAATCTTATCACCAACTTTCCATCCATTGGGTGGATTTAATAAGCCATAAACACGACTGTCTTCCATATAGGTAAATCGCATACTGTCCATACGGAATAATACACCTAGACCATCTTGGGTAGTTAGATTAGCTGTGCTGCCTGCATAGGTTACCATGACACTAGATGCTGTCATTACCTTATATACTTGATAGAATCCATCAAATGCTGGATCAAAGTCTTTGACTAGGAATACACTACCTGCGATAAATTTGTGAGGATCTTGTGTGGTAAATGTTATATATCCATTGAGAGCATTAGCGACCTGTGTTACAAAATTATTAGTTTCTGTTACACGATAGACATTCCACTGTTGGCTAAAGTCTTTAGCACACCATATAGTATACCCACTGCCCATGTTGGCTATCTGACCATCTAGATCTTGATAGTTAGCTAGATCAAATATCTGCGTATCAACATCATCAACGTTGACATATCCTGCTGTTGGAATATCATTGTCATAGTCGCTGTGCGCAGTCCTATTAAGTGCTATATTACCGGTATATGTTCCGTAAGATTTATAAAGCTGTGATTGATTGAATACTGTAGTGCCGTCAGCTAGATTATTATCAGCTTCACCAACAAATCTTGCCACACTTGGATTAACACCAAATGCGCTTTCATTCAATGGGATCTCTACAAACGGGTTAGTATCCAATGCACCATATTCACCAACACGCATGGCCCATTCTTCGTAGAAATTAATATCGCTACTTAGGTTATTAAATGTAGCTTTAAGCATCTGATTAACAGCATTAGCAGTACCTTTCTGTGCGATAAATCCTTTGTAGAATTCTATCTGTGTAGTTTCTGTTACACCAAGGTCTGATAGATATTGTCTCGGTTTAAAGCCAATTAATGCATGGCTGTAACTCATCTGATCTTGATCTTTGATCTCGGCATATGAGTTATAGAATGATTTTGATTGCACTGCTAGTGTTGAGAAATTAGGTAACAGACCTTTTTGTATTTTTGTTTGATCAATCTGTTGCCAGTATTGGAATTCAAATGATGTGCTGGCCACTACATCTACCAAAGCAGTATAATATTGGCTTTTGTATTGGACCAGATCACCTTGCAGATAATCTTTACCTTGATTCCAATTTGCGACTACTCCGGAATTGTAGATGAATCCAGGAGCCGATAAACTACCATTCCACGCTGCTGTTTTTTGCCCTACCAGTTTTAATCTAAACTGTCTATTACCGCTTTCTGGTTGATAGATGACATCATTGAACACTGTGACATTATCAAACACCAAGGCATGTTCATACTGCACTAGATCAACTTCAATATATCCTATGACTGTTGCAGGATCAGTAAAATTAAGTTTAAACTCTGTAGCTGATCGCATGACATTGTAATTGTTATTTCTAACCAAATTAAAGTTCTGATCTAATACCTTGCTGGCATATTGGCTGTCTTCGATTCCATCAGTGATGGCCCCAATCGTTACAGCACTGATACTATCAGCCACTGGTGATAATACGATAATACTGCCTGCTCGCCAACCTTGTTGTATCCAATACAAGAATTCTTTAACTGATAGTTTCCAATCACGCATTTCATTTAGCATCGGATCTGAATCAGTGAATGTAAAGCCTTGTGCTATCAGATAACGTTCATAGCCTATCAAGAAGTCTGCTACCTGTTGTGCTGTGGTAAATTCATGACCATATGGCACATTTAATTTTAAGTTTTGGTAGTTGTTGAATATCGTAGCACTGCTGTTCAACACAGTTATTCTATAGGCATTACTATTGACTATGCTTGGAATGATAGTAAAGAAACTGTTGAATAAATCGTAACCTCTGACAGTCCAACCAAGATCAGTCTTTTCAACGATAACTGCACTATAGATCAACTTGTCAATGGGCACGGGATTTTCATTTAGATAAACACCGTAGTTTTCGTTTGGTATTAATACGCTGGCATTGGTGCTAGTAGGGCTGACCTGTTCAGCTAATACTTCTAGATATTTTTGATCAGTGAATCCTGCAACCTTGTAGGCTAGGTTAACTTGGAAATTTTTTAGCAATGGTGAGATATACGAAGAAGGATTAATACCTTGGCTGATAAGATAATCAGCGATCCAGTTTAAATAGCCTGCACCTCTATATAATGTGCCTGAACTCGTATCACCATTGAACTGGATAACGTTCTGTGTAATATGATGATTTGTAGTTAAAGTCAGATACTGTTCAGATCCTGTGGTTACCCCAGATGCTGAATCTTGTATAGTAAATAATGGATTGATGTATGAATAATTGTAGGTATCTATCAATGATCCAAAATACTTGGCTGGTTTAGCCAATGCCAGAGCTTGCTGGACAGCATAAGGGAATTCACTGCTTGAGCGCCAGGCAAATTCTACAGGACCATATTGACCTACCTGCCAGGCTGCTGCCGCTCGTTTAGTATTCAGCGAGCGTGTTAATATCTGTTGTGGACTTAATAGATTACCATTTACGTCTACCGGAATGATCTGGCTCAGTCCTGGACGTTTATAGTTTAGGTCTACACCTTGGCGGAATCCAGCAACGATAAGACCTGCTTCTAGATTATCCCATAAGAGTTTGTTACCACCGGTGTATGGTCCAGGACCATAGTATGATTGCCACCAATCTGGTTCAGATGAGAATCCCAACATTTCCCAAGGTGTGATGTGTGGTCGGATAGTATCATAGTAGTATTGATAACAAGCACGCCAACTACCCGGTAAGTTTGCACCATCGATAACATCAGTGCTGCCTGCATAGTTCCAAGTAAATGGATCATTGGGTTCAAATGTATCATTGGTGCTGAAATCTAGTTTATTGTTTCCAATCCAGTTTAAGAAATAGATAGATGCTAATTGGTCAATTTCAGCCAGGGTATATTCGCTAGTTCTAAACCTGCCCGGTATGACTCGGAATATATCACCAAATGTGCCGCTCAATGGTAACTTGATATTGTTGTAGATACGTTTTTCTAACTCTAATAAAAAGTCATCACGGAAGTCATCGAATGCTGGTGTAATACTACCATCGTGACCCCTAATAACAGTAGTTGGTGTTCTATAGGTATCATCTAAGAATATCTCTGGACGGAAAATTGGCCATAAGCCTAGTTTAGTAGGAGTCTCTGGAATATAGTTACCGTCGGTATTACTGTATTCTACGATCTTGATGACATCATCTATTTCCAGACCAATCAAGAAGTCAATCGATGGGGTTGTGGTATTAAATGCATAGTCAACATTGTTAAGTAACTGCACACCATTGCGATAGACTAATACTGCCTTATTACTAAGTTCTTGACTATTGAATATGTTGGTGATTTCATAGTTGGTTTTCAATGGGTCAAATACTAAGAACCCATCTACACCCGGTTGTTGGCTGACGATATTAATTAAAGTGCCATATGGCACCATATCACTGTAGAACCAAGGGAATGATTTATTCTTAACTTGATTAATTTTAGCTAATATAAGATCAACACTGGTCGCTGGATCTGTTGGTTGTATGCCAGGCAAGGAGGTGCTGAGTTCTAAAAACTTATTCTTAAATTTAGTATATTCTTGTTGTGCATAACGCAATGCATTTACATAATTAGCTGTTTTGTCAATCAAGAACAAACTTGCATAAGGTGTTGGACTACTATGTTGTAGGATCGTGCCACCTTGTTGTTTAATATCAATGTCTCTAAGATTACTTTGTCCTAGGATATTACCTTCAACGATGGTGCTGTTCTGTGCCAATGCTACTAAATGGTTACGTATCTGACCAAGTGTTAGTGTATCTATGTCGATATTTTGTGCATTTAGATCTAAGTTTTGTGGAACTTGATAGAAACCTAATTTACTGATCTGTTGGCTATAGATCAAGATGTCAACTTGATCACCCACTGTCAATGATGTAGATAATCGAACAGCACTGTTGGCTAAGGTCCAATCTGTTGGTTGTAGGTATTGGAAATTTTGGAATACTTTAGTATAAGGTATCGATGCTTCTACTTCGGGAACGATGTCTACGACAAATGGATTATTAGTGCCATCAAAGATATAACTAATCTGTTGGTATTGATGGCTAGGTTCAGGAACTGTATCCCAAGTGTTTTTAGGTTGTAGAGTTTCAGCAGCTAAGATTTTTTGTATGTAACCAGTATTAATCAGCTGTGTGGTTATAATATCATTGGCATTGACATAGCTAAATGTATCAGTATTGAAATAGTTTTGGAACTTGATGTCGCCTTGTGTGGTGAATGTCTTGTAGCTAAGATAGAAATTAGTTACAGGATTATTGTTACTATCATAGATCGTAGGAATGATACCTTTTGACAAGATTGGGTCTGTTGTTCCTGAGGTAGCACGCACATAACCAAAAATTTCTGTACCTGTAAATGTGCTTCTCGTATAAGTTGAAAAGCTCTTGCCACTGGCATCTAATATGTCAAACAATGGAGGTTGTTGCAGTGCTGATTTAGTCTGACTAGCATTCCAAGTGACACCGTCATACCACCATTGACTACCTTTGTATTGGCCAATAGCAACTACTACGGTAGAGTATGTCGCTACATCTCCGTCGTCAGCTAATGACAATTCAATGTGGTACGGACCTGTAGGTAGCTGTTGATCATCAACTTCATATTGGACTAGACTAACAACATAAATTTTATTACGGACTAATGGATCTTCATCGGCGGCAAAGATCACACGCAGACCATCAAACAAGGTAACACCAAATGCTATCGCATAAGTCTGTCCTTGTAATTCTGTAAAGGCATTTTTAGTGCTGGTATCTAAGATATCAATATGATCAAGTCCAATACGACCTTCATTGATCAATTGTAGATCGCAGTCAAACTGCACGATAGGACGTTGGGCTCGGCTAGCTTGATCAATGGTTGGTTGTGTTCCGTTATATTCAGCAGTGAGTAAAACTACATCAATATGGAACCAACGGTTATTACGTGACCAGGCGTTGCGATCAACACTGGCACGATTGATAGTGATATAATCAGGGAATATTTCGTTTGGATAATTTAGTGCCAGTTCAGCATTATATGCTTCTGGAGTAATTAATTCGTCAACTGGAACTAGTCTTATACCACCGTTGTATTGGCTAGTATCGCCAACTTGTTCTACATAGAATTGACGATTTTGATAGCTGGTAGGTGTTACATCTTCTGCAAATTGTATTTTTAATCCACTAGTAAAGTTTACACCGTTAGGACTGGTGTAGGCCAATTGGCCAATGATATCAGTATCAACATCAATAGTCCACCCATTGTAATTTACTAGCTGCACATTTTTATAAATGTCTGCTCTAGTACCATCTTGAATCCATAGATTGTTTAATTGACAGGTAATTATTGGAACCTGTTTCATAAAGCCATCGTAGTCTTTGTAGTATTCTTTATTAGCGTTAGCAACACCAAATCTTACATAGACTTTTTCATCTACATTAACTGCTTGTTCAAATACCAGTCTTGTCACATAGTCAGTAGATCCATCTGCATTTTTAATACCAGCATCAACATAGACTACACGGAATACACCGTAACGTTGATCATCCGGCACTACATAGCCAGCGTCAAAGTTAGGGGCAGTAAATGTATATGCACCACTGGCTGTGGTAGTAAGATTTGCGCTAAGTGTAACATTAGCATTAGCTGAATCAACGCTGACGATAGTAGTTCCACTTGGAACACCTGTGCCAGATACTGCAAGATTAGCGATTAATTTATCTGTCGATGACAAGGTAATAACATTGGTGCCTGATGCCCCAGCTGTTGCTGGTAATGTATCAACTACTACTTCAGGATAGGTCCATACTTCTTCGCCCACATTGGTCGCTAGTTGGACATTAACAAACACTAGATGCTTGCCGTTGAGTTGGCCTGTGATTCCACCATACTGTGGATAGTTGGCTAAAAATGTTGATACTAATTGATTGTGGAATCTGCTGAATGGTAAAGTATTAAATGGGGTCGCGTAGTCAACCGTGTATACTAGTTGTTGAGCTATGAATCTATCCTGTGCTGAAGTCTGCGGAACATCGAATGTTATAGTTCCAACATCGATACCATTATTCTGGATGCCTAGGATATCTCTTGAACTTAGTGTAGGTGTCGCTGAGATTACTCCATCTACGCCTAGCTCAGTTTGTAACCAGAATGGAACGCCTGGTTGATCGACAGTAAAGGTATAACTACCTCCACGTGCTAAAATAATACTGTTGTCTACTACACCATTGCTCTTGAATATATACCGACCATTGGCTGCATCTCTAGTAACTACATAATCTATGCTGAGATCAAGACCTGTGGTATTAACTTCTACAAAGTCAGGACCATCAGGTAGCCAATAGTATTGGCTGAAGTTAACAAACTTGTCATAGCTGATGCGTGGGTCAAAGGTATAATATTCTTGTTCAAACAATCTATTTTGATCAGTGGTGATACCACCATAGTAGCTGATCTTTTCAAGTAGATCAACATAGGTCGCAAAGAATGTGATATTATTTTGTTGATCACGTATGACTACACTAGGTTCAAGTTGATAGTCTTGTCTGACCGCAGTGTCTTCAAGGACATAGCTGTCTGTGCTTTTATAAGTGGGAGCAAATCTACGACCAATATAACCATACAAGGTGGTAAAATTTGGTTCTGATACCAACTGATCCATGGTAGCCGCCAAGAACTTTTGGTTCGTGTCAGATCTAAAGGTAGTGGGTAAAAAGTTATAGGTTTTTCTTTCAGCCATTATAGTCCTAAGCAGTTATTAGTGCGCCAGTTTGATTAAGTTGTGCCGCTGTGATGGCAGTGATAATCTTAACATCATTGACAGTCGCGCAACTGGTAATGATTTCATTAATGTTTGCATTGACCTGCATCAAGCTACCAAACACGCTGGCCTCGTTGGCAGGAACAATAACGATACTGCTAATTTTTGGAACTAGTTGCATGTGTAAGTATGCCGCAAGTTCACTGAAATAGAATGTTTCACCAAAGTCCCAATTGGCCACATCAAAGTAGCTGTTGATAGCAGCGATCACTGATGTTTGTATTTCGTTGTCACTGATGACAATATTAGAATTTTTAACTACTTTAAACTGTGCCTGTAGTTTAGGATCTGCCTTGGCTCCAAACAATGGTTTGAACTGTGCAGGATTATAGATGATTGTGTCACTGACAGCTTTGTAATTATCTAAACTGCTGTAGCTAAGTTCTAACTGTTCACTGGTTGGTAAACTAGGTTCTGTGATAGTTCCTGTGATGTCCTGTGCCCAGGCCTGGTAATCGATGCTGTATTGTTGTGTTAGGATATACAAGTCAATGATGTTATTTGGACTTGGATCAATGCGTCGATTGTTTGGACTATTATGACGGTATTGGAAGTAGATGTCTTGGCGACCTAGTTTAGCTGAATATCCAGTAACAAGATTTAGTGTATAGACTGCTCCGGTGATCTCTAATTGATAAAACGTATCACTTGGTACAATATAAAATAGTTGGCCATTTTGATATAATGTAGCTGCTACCTGTGCATCACGTAGGCTAGCATATTGTGATACCACGGTGTTGTTATCAACCGGTGTTTCAGTTACAAAATTGTCATAGCCTGTGGTTGATTGGAAGTAGACATATTTGTTTGTAGTATCAACATTAGGATTAACTAATAATTCAAATAGTTCAGGGTTGTCTGGAATACCATCATTGTCAACATCAGAGAATGTTACATAGATCCTGTTGATATCAGTGTATCCATCAACTTCAGTGATGCTCTCGTAGATGTTCCAGATATAGTCAAGTGCCAATGCATTACTGTTATCGGGTTGTGTATTGACTTTTAATACTTTGATCTGATCTTTAACTGTTAATCCAGTAGTAGCATCAAATATTTTTGTGGTTCCGTCATAGTAGAAATTAGTTTCTTGCACGCTTTCAAATACATAATTTAATCCACGATAGCTGACCGTGTATGTTTGCCCTACAGTCTGGAATGCTATGAGCCAACTGCTGTCTAAGGCCTGTCCACTAGTGTCGCCAGCATTGGTTAAAGTAAATGCATCAACGGTATTTAAATCTTGTGGTGTGATGATCTTCCAGCTAGCTGATGCTATATCATAGCGTAGACCAAAATTAGCAAAAGCCTGTATATAACCAACCATAGTCGATACTAGAGCATTTGAAAACGCTACATTAAACACAGCAAATACTCGATCAGCTACCGGTAGTTCATCTACGGGTATGATCTGATTGATAGTCACCGGACCTTCACCATTTGACAAATTACCTTGACCACCGTTAGTGCCATCTCCTACCACTAGTTCAATCGCAGCATAGACATAATACTTGTCGCCTGGGTTACGTGGTGTACCTGTTTGTATACGATTCTGTGCATCAAAGTAATTACCATCACCTGCTGATAGTTTAACTATAGAACTCTGCACGATATATTTGTTGGTGCTGGTCACTGCTGCGCCAATCTGTAGGATCTTACCTGTGCTGTCAACAAAATAGCCCGTGCAACCATTGGCGATAATCGTTGATGTATGCCAATAGATGTCAGTTAGATCTAATAAGGGATAGTGTGCATAGAAAAACTGTAGTGTTTCTGGTGCTTGTGCGATCGGTGCTATACGATCGTAGATAACTTTATAAATGTCATTGGTGGTATTGTAGTCAAAGCTGAATGTATTGACCGTGTTGTCACGGTATAACATGCCATCTTGTGCAAAGATATTAGTAGATGAATATTTCCCAGTTACATCGATAACATCTAAATAACGGCTGATACCACTTGATGTTCTATTAACTGCTTTGATCTTTAAAATATCATTGAATAATGTATAAGGTAAGATATTATAATCTTCACCGGTGATCATACGATTCTGTGTGTAGAATTGTTGTGGCGCTTTTTGTTTAACGCTGTCAAGACTTTCACGTGCAGTGGCATTGGCTACTGTATATTGTAAGCTGGCTGTGATTGTGATAGTTTCAACACGACCGGCGGCACTGACGTAGTTGATCGGTATTACTAATCCTTGCATTTCATCAGGAGTGATCTTATATTGTAGGCCATTGCTGACGCGATAGTAGATACGGAAGTTACCTTGTGGAATGTTAGCAAATGATCCATCACCAAAGACCAAATCAATTTGATCACCTGCGCGGCTGTTGATCTGATAGATGTTTTTGTTTAATGTTGCGTTGTAGATAACATTAGTGTTGGCCACTGCTGGAACTTTTTCCCATAGCGTATCCAAGTTACCATTACTGTCTAGGCTGTATAACCAAACATCTGTGTTATTGATGTTGTTGGTGTTGATACTGTAGACACGATTAGGAATACTTTCAGCAAGATTGAAATCTAAGCTCTTTAGTTCACCTTGTTTGAAATATAAGAAATAACCTGTGTTGTTGCTGCCGTTGCCTAGATTGTCATTTCTATATAAAAAGTTAAATGGAGCATTTAGTTTAGGATCAGCTTCGTAGATATAAGTTGCATTTGCACTGGTAGGACTTACCATCTCAAACGACATCTGTGTTCCGGCCACTGTTGATTTAAAACTGTAAGTAGCTAATATATTGGATACCAAGTTGATTTGATATTCTTCGTTAGTAATGCCATTAATGATCTGACTATAACTAGGTTTTCCAATAGCTTGATTGTTGACTAATGACGCATTAAGTATCAGGGTCATTTGTTCTAACCAATTGCTATTGCCTGCATCTGCCCAATTAATCACTAGGCCACTTAGATTAAGTCCGTTGCTGTCAAATACATTTTCAGTAGTTGATACGCTGTTGAATTTTAACAAGCCAACGGCAGGAATATTACGTTTAGGATTATAGCTGACCAGACGTGCTAGTTTAAGAATACTGTCACGACGTTGTGCTGTATCGATAAAGTTTTCACGGGCATTCAGATCTGCGCGGAACGCTAGGCTTTGACCTAGGAACGCGATCATATCTATAAGGGCAATGAATTCACTAGATTCAATGAAGTCATTAAAATCTTCAGGATAGTAAAGCTGTAAGTAGCTGACCATACTAGCACGTAGAGTTTCGAAGTCATAGCTTTGGAAGTCTGCGTTACGGAACGCTTGATATAGCTTAGTCCAATCTTGTGAGACTAATAAACTGGTTTGTCGTGTGGTGGTTGCCATGCTATTTCCCTATTATCTAGTATTTATCAGGAAAATAAACTATGTAGTTAATTACTGTACAGAAAGTGTGTTTGTAGTGCCGTTAAAATTCATTAACATGACTCTGGATTGATTAGTTAAAACGTAGCGTAGTTGTAGTTCTATTTGTATACCTTGATCATATTCTGTAACTATGATATTATCAAAGCTCACACGTGGGTCATAGCCAGCGATAGCACGGATATCCTGTGTGATCACGCTTTTTAAGTCTTCTGTAAATGGCTCAAATAAAACATTCCAAATGATAGTGCCAAAATTTGGACGCATGAGCTTTTCACCTTTGCGTATATTGAAATGATTAAAAATGTCCTGCTTGATCAAATCAAAATCCGTGAGGCGGAAATTCTTGCTAGTTCCTAGGGTGCTAAATCCTTTATATGTAGTGGCCATGTAAATATTTATCCTTGGTTAACAGCCTGGACTTTAGGTGCTAGAACCGCCACTGCATACTTACCTTTGTTAAAATATGTTGCCCCAGTGGTTCCGTATGCATCAGCTGAGTTTTGTCCGCTACGATATTGTTTAGCCCCACCTGGTCCTAATAAGTGACTAACTGCCAACATACCAGCTACATCTTCTGGAGATTGGCCAGCATCTACAGCACCAATCTTACACATGGTGGTATAATTGCGTTGCGTATAACTACACATAGCCGATTCTTGTTCATTTGGGTTAGCTAACCAAGTATCTAAACTATCAATTCCGTTTTTACCAGTCCAACTATTAGGATTACGTAATTGAGCATTACTCCTACAACTACTTTTTACATATCCTGCGTCAATTAATGCTGTGTAGCCAAATTGATATTTGCCTACATAACCGATACTATTTACTGCTTGATAGTTCCCACCACTTTCACTTTTACCTATCTGTGCAAAATAAGCAGTTAACTGGTCACCGGCTAAATTACCAATGGTGCAACCGCACGGTGGCTGGTTTCGTAAATCTTTTTCTCCTGCTGGATTCTGCACTCCTGAATCTCCAGCGGTTTTAGTAGCATCTACCGCACCTTGATAAGCGGCAGCAGGTTGGATGCCAGGGCTGGTTGGTTTAAAAAATACGCCAGTATTTCCTCGTTGAAATGGTTCGTGTGTCGGAGCCACTGTTACTATAGTGCTTAGGGCATTGGGAACTATGCGCCAGGCACCGTTGGAATTTAATGCTGTGTTTGGTAAGGAATTTATTTGTAAAGTATCAACCCCTTTTACTGGTACAGTCTTACCACTATTTTGATATATGCCCGATCCTTCGGTAGCAAATGTTCCCGTAGCTCGTAATGACATCGACGACTCTGTTTCGACGTTAAAGGCTGCACCTGCTTTAAATTCAGTTTGCCCTGTAGATTCAACACGTAACTGTCCTGTTAATAATTCTGTTTTAACAGTTTCTAATTTAATTTGTGTGCCGGATTTCATATTAATACTGCCAAATGCCTGTATATTAATATCTAAATCACTGTGTAGATTAATATTATTTTCGCTACGAACATTAAATGTTCCAGATGCGTAGGCACTAATACTACCATCTGATCCTAATTCGATCCAACTACCGCCATCAGCATGACCGATATAGATAGTATTATTAGTATCATGCATTAACAATTGATGTCCGCTAGCAGTGCGCAATCTTACCAATTGGTCTTCACCTAGTGTAGCACCATCATCCATAACAAACACATGTCCGCCTTTGCGCGATTTAATCTTAAAGTAATCAGGTGGTAGTGCTCCCGAATTTAATTTTTCAAGATATTGTGGATCATCTGCTGGGTCGTTTGGATACGGTCTTCCTGGTGTACTAATACCAAATACTTGGCTTGGGCTCTCACGTTGGCTAGAACTAGATATTGCTCCGCGCACCGGATCTTGATCTAATCCTTGGGTTTTTAATATATTATATTGTATCTCGTGTATGGGTTTATTATTGAGATAAAATGCTGTGTTGGTAAAATCTTTAGTATATTCGTTAAATTCTACTACAGGAACTATATCACCTTTTTCATACGATTTTCTATCGTTGGCGCTAAGGCTGTTGATATCTACGTTTTGAGTGCCGGCTAGTGCAGGGATCATATAATGACTGAGACTACTATTAACACAGGCGATAAAATAACCGCGTAGTGGATCTCCTGCAATAAACATAACAATAACTTCAACACCAATGTCTGGCGGAACCATCCACATGCCATAACTATGCGCAACATTTTCAAAGGTATTAGATTTATTGGGCGTGTCAGATTGTTTTTGAATTTGATTGGTGTAACCCATAAATGGGCTAGCATAACCAACTGTGCGCCAGTTATTTGGATCGTCTGGTGGTCCACCTAGATCCGGAATATAAACCTGTAATCGACCACTTCGTGTAGGATCTAAATTATTTTTAACTATACCTACATATGGATATGGGTCGACACGAGTACCAGTGGCCTGTTCTCTGCGTGCCGCTTTAATTACTTTACTACCTATGCGATGATCGATTGCCATTTATCTTTCCTTTGATTATACTATTGCTGTTGCGCCAGGCACTCTATTACCTCTACTAGATATTGGAGTAAAGTTAGGTGCTATGGCCTGCGGTTCTGTTTGAGCAGTTATGGTTTCTTCTGGTGCAGTTTCATTTACTACACGCAGATCCTGTGCATTCTGTGTTAGCAATGGCGGTACGTTATTGGCTTCTTGTGCTGCCTGTTGATCCTGCCCAGGAGTTTGATCAATTGCAGTGTCACTGGCATCAGCAGTAGACTTTTGTGCTCCGCCACTTTGTAATAGGCTAGGAATGATCGGTGGCGACTCTGTGACTCCTAATTGTCCAGGGAATGCTTTTGTAGTTTCTGATCTTTGATCAGATTTATTATTTTGTCCGTTAACATAATCAAACGCACTTTGTCTTGGCATACGAACTAAATCTAAATCTTGTGTAAATTGTCCACCGTGGAAGTTGCTAGTTACTTGTATAACTTGATATAGCCCGCTGAAAAGACTATGTTGATATCTATCATCAAATTTCATCAATCCTGTAGATTCATCTATGTCTATTGGTGTTCTAAATAAAACTTGCACATAAAGTGCACCGTCATCCATGGCTAAACTACTATCATTAGGTAGTAACCTTGGATCACTACTAGGTTTTACCTCCACAGCGGCGGTGCCTGTTGGCACCGGTCTATAGAATATATCGTCTTGTTTAATATAGTCAGGATCCCCTAAGATTTTTAATTTTACATTTAACATATCTGCTTGGCTATTTGTCATCAAACTATCAGCAAGGTCGACGGATGCTACTTGTCTTGCTGTAGTTGCGCCGCCAGTGGCTGTTGCTTGACTATTCTGTACCACCGATTTTAATATCGATGGGGTAACCGCATTGTAATCAGTTGTTTTAGAATTTTCATCACCTGACCAATTTGGGGCATTTTGATATTGATTGTCGGTAGTAGCACTAGCCGCTGTTGGAGTGACTTCTGTTAAATTATCTCTATAGCTGGTAACTTGTGTATAATAAAGAGCATTGAATGTTATATCAAAATCAAAGACGTCATCATTTTGTCCAGTGTAGATATAGCTGTAATTTTTCACTGGATGTAATTGCACGCCTTGGGGACCTAACGAACTACGAATATTATACATCTTATAAGATTTTATTTGATAGGTGATTTCTCTCGCCCATATCTTTCGGACTTGATCAAAACCTAGCAGCCTGACCCTTGGTACTATTTTAAACCATTTCAATGGTTCTTTTTCCAAGGCTTTCTTTTTTGATTCGTAATCAGCATCTTCAGGAACGACTAATTGATCTTGAATATAATCACTATTTCGTATTACATATTCTAATAATTTTTCTATAGTAGTACCAAAATTAACTTGGAAAATAACTTTAGTAGAATCGTAAATACCCTGCTCACCACCTAGATCCGCACGCTTCATACTGATTATATCTTTGCCAGTATTATCTTTAAAGGGAGTTCGTTTGGGAGTATTTAATTCAGAATGCACAAACGTGGATTTACCAATTTCTTCATCAAACTCAAATCGATAAACATCTTTATTACCTAATTTACGATCTTCTTCGAGATTCTTAAAATAATCATTTATAGCAGTACCGTAGCTTTTAGCTTTAGTATATACAGTATTACTAGCAGTGCCACTAAAGTTTGGCCCTTGATTGTATTGTTGGGTTACAGCACGTTCACCTGGCACTTGATTACCAGCAAATGCAGGATCGGCCGGTGTGCCTTCTGTTGATTGAAAAAAATCAAACACTGTGCTGGCTGTGATTTCAAAGTTAGCCGGAGTTGTTACTGTAGTTGTATCATAAGCTGAATGGTTAAATGGTACAGCACTGATACTATATTGTGATCCTTTACCGCTGACTCGCATGTCCATTTTAACTAGTTTAATTGGTATACGTTTACGTAGCGCATCTACTGATCCTACAATTTTTCCAGAGTCGTCTATAGTAAAGAAATCTATCTGTAATAGATAGGGCATATCTAAATAATTTGCACTCTTGATAGCATCGGCGGCTTTTAGTAATCGTTCCATTAAGGTAAAGCCATATGGTTCAATGATAGTAAATGATGTCTCGATTGCATTGGTATTTCTACTAAAATCATTTGGGCTGATTATTGTAGTCATGTTAAGATCTTCGAAATAAAAATCTTCACTAAAAAATTCACTGCGTGGAAAATTATCCGGGCTCCAACGACCAGCACCGGCAATCAACACTCGTTTAGGAGTATAAGTTTCTTTTTCTACTACTTGATTATATTCTTCATCAGTTAGCAAATGTAGGCTTAATCCATAGATATAGCTAGGATATTGATGTAGTCTATTAGGAATAGGTAATAATGCCAAGGGTGCATCGGGGGCAGCTGTTACTTCTTCTGGAGCAACTTCGGAGGGAGCCTGGGTAGTTGGTACATTTGGTCCACTGCCTGTTAGTGAATTGGCATTGTTGATACGTTTTTGTAGATCAGTACCGTCACTGATTTCGTAATATTTGTCAACTGCGGTAGCGGCATCAGCAGCAGTAGTTGTTGCTTTGAGTTTAGTGCCCGCCGACTTCATTGTGCCTTGTGTTAGTTCATAGTTAACAAAATCCAACTGTTGTTGATAAGTAGATTGACTTAACGGAACACCAGCAAATGATTGGAAATCGGTCTGTCTAGAACCTCGCCATTGTGCAATACCTGCAGCGCCATTACCACCACCTGCGCCATTGAATGCCTGGGGATTTAATCCAGATTCTTGTTGTAAATTACCGACGATACCAGCGGCCTGTGCTGGAGACCATCCCTTGCCTTGGAAGTAACTTAATGCGGTTTGAGCTGCTTGACTAGTGGCCATCTACCTATAGTCCCAATGCTGAGGTTAAATTCTGTTTCTGCGGCACATAGATAGTGACGCCAGGTTGGAAATCAAATATAGGGTCTTGTAGGACATTTGGATTACGTATAGCAAATACCCACCATAATGATGGGTCACCATATAAGTCAAATGCTAGTAGATCAGGGCGACTTTGATAGATAGCGTCAATCTGATATTCCACATCTTTTGGGTCAATCGGTATAGCGGGAATATTAGCCACATCTAAAAAGAAACCATAGATGTCGGTGTTAGCGTAAGGACTGGTCCTTGAATATGTAACTGCCATTAGATAAATCCTCCAAATCCTTTGTCGTTGTCTGCTAATAAGTCACCATTGGCAAACTTGTTAAGATCAAAGCGTTCGTGTAGATTTTTACGACTGTAAATTGGACGCAAGGTCACTGCTATAGTGCTGACTGCTGGTACACGAGTAGTTGTTGTTATTGTGTTATATGCTAATGTGGGTGCCGTGGTTGCCTTGGTTCCTTCTTTGCTAGAATCTAGTAAAGCCGGGGTATATGTTTCATAGTTGGCGCCTGTGATACTATTAGTTGCTAGATCAACTGCACTGTTTGGTCCAGCTGGTGCTGACGCGGCTGATTCAGTTAATGTAGTTTTGCTGATCGGCACTTGTAGGTAATCTACTTCTGCTGGCATGGTGTGTTGGAATGATGTGATCACACAAGGCACGTGCGGGAAATAGTGGCTACCGTAACCATCTAAGAATACTATTGGTGGTGGATTACCTACGTTTGCACCTTGTCCAAAAAACATTTTGGTTGATGCACGGAAAAAGTATATAGCCGCCATTAGATATTGTCCGTCTGCAGGACTTTGAACGGTAAATTCTCCCGATACCTGTATGTCTGCCACTTCTGAATTGTTATAAAAGTGTGCGGGATAATTACTATGTGTAAGGGCAGCTGAAGTATAGTTGGCTTGATGTGTTACACTGATCTGTGGAACATATGGCCAAATAACACCATTGGTTTCTAATAAAGGATACATCAAAGCATTTGGTAACAGTGTAGGATCTTGATAGAATATACCCGCACCAGCGGCTAGACTTACACGCACACGCCAATCGTCTTCGGCAGCAGCAGTGGCTCCGCCAGATCCTGAAGCATTTTGAAATCCAATATTAGGCACGGCTTTAGCCAAACTGCTAGTACCACCTGGTAGAAGTCCGCTGATAGCACTGCGAGCTTTACTAGGATTCAGCAGATCAAACACAGTATTACTACCTGGGATTCCACCGGATTCTCCGGGAGCTAGACTGTTAGATTGACTAAAGATGCCGCCTAAATTTAGTGCCATTTTTAAAATACCTCTTGTTCTTAGTATTTATAGGTATTATAATAGTAGTAGTTAAAAGGAACCCGTAACCCATGAGAAAGGTAAATTATCTAAACAATAAAGATATTCTTAAGGAAATACACAAGAGTAAACTGACATATTGTAGTTTTATCAGCGATGAAGTAAAAAGTTATGACATGATTGTCCTTGGCGTTGACAAGATTACTAAAAAAGCAGTGCAGGAAGCTCGCAAGATGCGTGCAGAACGTCTGGCCAAAGAAGCACAAGAAGCAGAACTACTGTTAGGCAATAAACGTAAATTAGATGAATTCTTGACCCCCACTAAAGATATTCCCATAACTGATGTAGTATTCCGCGTCATGACCTGGGAACATATACCGATCGACGACGTTAAACAGAAAAAAGCTGATCTTAAAGCACAAGAAGAGTATGATGCTGATGAAGAAAATTTTGAAACTGAATATGACGAACCAGTTGTGGTCAAGGGTGCAACCAAATATACCAAGGTTAACTTTCCACCGTTTCAACATTATCAAGTTACAGAAGAATTAACTCCTATCTGTGTAGGTAAAAGCCACTGGAAAGATGGGGTTGAAAAAGGCAAGTTTAGTAAAGATCACGGCACTATGACTGCTAAACTGGCTCATATGTTTATTAAACTATGTGAACGATATGCTACTAGATCAAACTGGCGTGGGTATACTTACAACGACGAAATGCGCAGTCAAGCATTGCTACAATTAAGCCAAATTGGTCTACAGTTTGACGAAGCAAAAAGTCAAAATCCATTTGCTTATTACACAGCGGCTATCACAAATAGTTTCACTCGTGTATTAAACATAGAAAAACGAAATCAAAATATCCGTGATGATATTTTAGAGATGAACAATTATTCACCAAGCTACACACGTCAAGGCGACTGGGGTGCTGGTGGTGGACACTACGAAGAATAATCGGCAATATAAGATTTGCACTTTACTCTTAACTCACGTATACTATAACTATGGCTAATCTATTCAAGAAAGCGGCTGTTCTGACTGACATTCATTTTGGATTAAAGTCTAACAGCGCCACACACAACGACGATTGTCTTAACTTTGTCAAATGGTTTATAGAAACCGCCAAAGCTGAGGGCTGTGATACCTGTTTCATGACAGGTGATTGGCATAACAATCGTGCCGCTATCAACATAGTCACCCTGAATTATAGTCTTACCGCCTTAGAATTATTGGGCAAGGCCTTTGATCGTGTGTTCTTTATTCCGGGCAATCATGACTTATACTATCGTGACAAGCGTGATATTCAAAGTGCCGAATGGGCACGTCATATTCCCAACATTGAGATCATCAACGACTTCTATAGTGAAGGTGATGTCAGTATCGTTCCTTGGCTAGTTGGTGATGATCATAAGAAGCTGGGTAAGATTTCAGCCAAATATATGTTTGGACATCTAGAACTACCACACTTCTATATGAATGCCATGGTAGCTATGCCCGACACCGGAGAGATCAAAGAAGGTGCATTCAATGGTGTAGAGAAGGTATTCACTGGACACTTTCACAAACGTCAGACACGTGGGAATATTACCTATATGGGTAATTGTTTTCCACATAACTATGCCGACGCTGGTGATGATGCTCGTGGCATGATGATCTTAGAGTGGGGGCAAGAGCCTGTGTTCCATACTTGGCCAGGACAACCTAGATATCGTGTGTTGAATCTCAGTGATGTTCTTAGAACCCCAGAAGCATTACTATTACCAAACATGCACTGTCGTGTTAACCTAGACATTGATATCAGTTATGAAGAAGCAACGTTCATTAAAGAAACATTTGTTGGCACTTACCAACTACGTGAACTAACATTATTACCAGTTAAGAATGCAGACATTGGTACAGACATCATGCTAGGTAATATTAAATTTGAAAGTATCGACAGTATCGTGACCAGTCAACTAACTAATATCGCCAGTGATCATTACGATCCTAATTTATTATTAGATATCTATAGGCACCTATAATTTGTTCAAGATAAAATATCTCACAGTTAAAAACTTTATGAGCGTGGGTAATAGCACCCAGGCTGTTAACTTTGACCGTAAAGACCTTACATTAGTCTTGGGTGAAAATATCGACCTGGGTGGTGACGATACTGGTGCCAGAAATGGCACAGGTAAAACTACGATCATCAATGCTCTTAGCTATGCCTTATATGGAACAGCACTTACTAACATACGTAAAGATAATCTTGTAAACAAAACCAATACCAAGGCCATGTTGGTCACTATCGAATTTGAGGTCAATGGTATCGACTATAAGATTGAACGTGGTCGTAAGCCTAATGTATTGAAATTCTATATCGGTGAACAGGAACAAGAAGCCAAAGACGACAACAGTCAAGGCGACAGCAGAGAAACGCAACAAGAGATTGAACGTTTATTGGGCATGAGTCATGAGATGTTCAAGCACGTGGTGGCTCTGAATACATACACAGAACCATTCCTAGCATTAAAGCCAAACGATCAACGTGCTATAATCGAGCAACTGTTGGGTATTACTTTATTGAGTGAGAAGGCAGAAGCACTCAAAGAGCAGAGTAAGGCTACAAAGGACGCCATACAACAGGAAGAAGCCAACATCAAGGCAGTGACTGATGCCAATAAGCGTATTGAAGAACAGATTGAAGCCACACAGCGTCGTCAGATGTTGTGGTTAACTAAACGTAAAGATGATGTCGCTAAATTACAGACAGCATTAGATGAATTACTTAAATTAGATATTGACGCGGAGATAGCCGCACATAAAGAATTATCAACTTATAATCAAAAACGTAAAGACATTACAGATTTAGACAAAGCCATAGCACGTAGTGAGCAGGACCTATCTCGTGAAGTCAAAGGTATCGCCAACTTAACAGGTGATATTGCTACTCTACGTGAACATAAGTGTAATACTTGTAAACAAGATTTACATGATGAAAAACATATTGAACTATTAGCCATCAAAGAAAGCAAACTTCGTGATGCAGAAATACAGCAAGGTATTCACGCTGGAGATTTAGAAGCATTGATCCTAGCAAAACAAGAATTGGGTGAGCTAGGATCTATGCCCAACACATTCTATGATAATGAAGGTGATGCTATCCAACATCGTAGTAGTATCGCTAGCATACAAGAACAGATCACCAGCAAGACAGCAGAGGATGATCCTTACACTGAACAGATCGCAGATATGAAGGCCACTGCACTTGCTGAAATTGATTATACTAAGATGAATGAACTTAGCCGTGTCAAAGATCATCAGGAATTCCTATACAAGCTATTAACTAATAAAGATTCTTATATCCGTAAGAGAATCATCGATCAAAATCTGAGCTACTTGAACGCCAGACTGAGCCAATATCTTGACCGTATTGGCTTACCCCATACCGTGGTGTTTATGAATGACCTAAGCGTCAACATCACTGAACTAGGACGTGAGCTAGACTTTGACAATCTAAGCCGTGGTGAACGTAATAGACTTATACTTTCCTTATCGTGGAGCTTCCGTGATGTGTGGGAAAGTTTATATCAACCTATCAACTTGTTATTCATCGATGAATTGATTGATTCGGGCATGGATGCGTCGGGTGTAGAGAATGCCATGGCTATCCTTAAGAAGATGTCGCGTGATGCACATAAATCAATTTGGCTAGTATCACATAGAGATGAACTAGGTGGTCGTGTGAATAATGTTCTTACCGTTGTAAAAGAAAACGGATTTACCAGCTATAATACGGATATCGATATTACATGAAACTAGCAACGTGGCATTGGCACATAGAAATATCAAGTAAGTGTACCTTGAAGTGTCCACGTTGTGCTCGCACAGAAGTTCCTGATACCCTAGTCAACACCGAACTTAAACTAGATTTCTTTAAAAGAAATTTTACTCCAGAGTTTATCCAGAATAATGTAGAAAAGATTACATTCTGTGGTGATGACGGAGATCCTATCTACGCACATGATCTAATAGATGTAATCAAATACTTTAAGAGCGTTAAACCAATTAAGTTTGTTATTATTACCAATGGAAGCTATAAAAGTATTGAGTGGTGGCAACAGCTAGGCGTTGTATTAGATCATAATGATCACATACATTTTAGTTTAGATGGCTGGGATCAAACTAGTAATGAGCAATACAGAATCAACAGTGATTGGAGTAGTATTACAGCAGGCATTATTGCATTTAGATTTGTCAGTGATACATACATGACCTGGGACGCTATTGCTTTTAGTTTTAACCAAGATCGATTAAAAGACATGGAGCAGTTGGCAAGGAAATTGAGATTTGATCAGTTTCAAATTACCCGTAGCACTAAATTTCATAAGATTTATTCAGCATATCCCGAAAATGACCAGTTACAGCCCCGTGATGAATTAATCAGTAGTAATTATAGATTCCAACGAGAAATTATAAATCTTTCTGGACGAACGGAATCCACCGTAGGGCATGCGACTAATCTAAGATTATACCAATCAGCTAAAGAAATAAATGGTGTTAAAGCCTTGTGTGGTATTGGCTCCAAAGGTTTATTCATCAACAGCCAAGGGGATTTCTTTCCTTGTTGTTGGGTAGCTAATCGTTATTCACATAATAATGAATGGTTAGACCTAGGTCGGAGTTTTAATTTAAACAAAAAACCACTAGATCTTGTGTTGAAAGATGCGTTCTGGGACGAGAAATTTGAAAATTTTTCCTGGACCGAATGTAAGACTAAATGTAATATATCAGTGGTAAATCAACAATACGCAACCGAATGGTAAAGGAGTAATATGGCAGGCGGAGCAACAGCAAGAGTTCATCCAAGTAAAAGACACAATCATCCACTACAATATAAAAGTGGCAAACCTAGATTAAGACCGTTAAACCTAACACAATTAACAGCATTAATAGATAAAACACAACGCAAAAAAGACAAGGCAAAGATTAGTAAAGAAATCGCTAGGAAACAGGCAAGATCGGTAGTATAATTTTTAAAAAGGAAAAGTAAACATGGCAATTCATGACGATATTTTAGCAGCAGTTGAGTTATACAAAGCAGAATCAGAAAAATTTGAAGGCAAAGGCGTTAAAGCTTCAGCGGCACGTGCTCGTGGCGCACTAGGTGATCTAGCTAAACTAGCCAAAGCTAGACGTGCAGAAATCCAAGATAAGAAAAATGCAATGACAGGCAAGTAATATGACCTATGATTATCCTTGGACTTATCGTGGTAAACCCTTTGAGTCTGAGGATATCAATGAATATTATGGCTTTATCTACAGAATAACTAACACTGTCAACGGCTATGATTATGTTGGCAGGAAATACTTCAAAACCATCAAAAAGAGACCACCTCTAAAAGGCAAGAAAAACAAGCGCAGGGAAACTGTCGAAACTGATTGGAAAGAATACTGGGGCTCAAGTCCCAGACTCCAAGCAGACATAGACCGACTAGGCAAGGACAAGTTCACTCGTGAAATCATACATCTATGTGAGTCACGTGGCGAAACTAACTACTTGGAAGCCTATTACCAGTTCAAGGAAGATGTATTGTTGCGTGAAAACAACTACAATGGCATCATCCAGATCAGACTAGGTAAGAATTCCGTTAAAGATTTAAAAATTAACAAATAACAGTCAATGATGCAGATGTATTTCTGTGTCCTGAGGAGATGGTAGGTTATGCCTACTTGGAACGTGTAGAGAAGACTACACACAGGACGACACGGCAATCAATTAGGTGTAAAAACCAAAAGATTCAGGCTCTGAAACAAACCAACCTGAGAGCAAAAACATAGTTGGCTAACTACGGCTATGTGAGCTACCGCCAGATAAATCTAGAGTAGGGGGTACCGGCTGACCGCCTCCGTGCAAGTGAATGCAATCTCTTCTAGTTAGTGTGCGAACAGGACTCAGATAAAGTTCATCGTTGCAATTTGCCTGTAGTAGGTAAATTGTGACTGAAGGATCTAGATAAAGCATTAAGAGCTTACATTAATCATAGTAAGAGTCAAAGTTAATTAGAATAGAAAGAAAAGCATGAGCGCAAGCGAAATGCAGATGTCGCAGACATCTTAAAACGGAGTCAATAAAAAAGCGTGAATATAAATGAATACTCACGCTTGCTTTAAACCAAAAAGAACTAAAGACTTATTTGTTCTTCCAGATTGAATACAGTACCCATACTGCCACTAGACCAACAACACCTTCTGATCCCACTGATTTAATGATACCTGTTACTGAACCAATGACATCTACTGTTGGTAGAAATGGGATAGCTGCTCCCTTGAATAATACTTCTAACACGATCAACAATGCCAAAACACTCACTGTTGTATCTGCAAGGGCACTTGCCCACTTCTTAATTGTTGCTAAGATATCCATTATCTGGACCTCCTTTAAAACCAACACTACGTTTCCGCAATGGGTAATCTATTTAGAGTCGTAGGCAAAGTTTAATACAGGTAGTTAATGGTTAGAACTTTTGGATAACTACAATCTTAAAAGAAAGGCAGGCCCGACTTCTGAGTTGTTTCCATATTGTCTTTGATTATAGAGGATATGATATCTCGATCGACGAAGCTTAGTAGCATGCCTTCTTCATAGCTTAAGGCCCCTCGCATGTACCAGCAGAGTTTTAGGATCTCGGTGCGCATGGCTTTTGTCTCTTTTTCTAACTGCTCGATCATTGCAGTAATTTCCTCAACGCTGAGTGACAAAAGCCTTATTCGAAAAAATTTGCTTGGTCAAACACTAGATCGGTAGTGTATTCCTTTGCACATTCTTGATTATCGCAGACTACAGAAATAGGTTGTATTTTATTGCGATTCATCAGTTCTTGGATTTTATCTTTGATCTCAGCAAAAATAGTTCTGCTGGTATTATCTAGAAATTCTCTAATTTGAATTTCATCAGCTACTGTGTTACCATCTACTGTTATGCTTTCGATACAGCTGATCAACATGCTGACATTTAGTTCTGTGATTTTCTTAAAACTTTCATCAAACAAGCGTTTCTTCTCATCGTCTGCTAGTTCACTGCTGAGCACGTTATTAACTAACCTACGTTCTTCAAATGTGGCGATATTCATTAAATTAATATCTTTATAGCTTTGTGGTTTAAATTTAAAAATTAAATTGTCAATCCTTGGCTGATCATTGTAATTTGCAGGAGTGATATTTTCTAACAATGTGGTTAAATTTACGCCGTGGTCATTTGATTCTTTACAATGTGGGCAAGCAGTAGTGATCTCCATGGTAGTTCCGTAACTGGCTAAACGGATAGCAATAAAGATAGCATCAAGATCCACAGCAGGAATGACCCACGGATCTTTTAGTGCTGGACAGCAGCTACGGATAACTTCAGCCATGCCTGAACCATTCATCAGTGCATCTGGAGTCTTTAGTGTTAATTCATCTTTGACAGTCATTGGGTAGATAGGAACATCACCGGTTACCGAAATATCTAAACTATTGGCTGGATAAAACTTACCTTGGCTAGGCAGTTTTAGGTAAATTGCTGGCTGCCTAAAATGCTTAAACAGAGGATTATTGTTAGGTTTTTCCATTGATTTTGATCTCCATAAATATATGTATATACTTTGTGTATTTATTGGATAAAAACCCATGGCCGTAAAAGTTGACATACCAGGATTCGGAACCGTTGAAGCGGAAAATGCTGCCAGCGAGGAAACCTTACGTAGCATATTAGAAGCGATGCAGGCAGCCCAGAAAGCCATGTCTGGTAAAGCTGGTGCTAACCCACAAAACAAAGCTAGTCAAGATGCGGCTAAGAGTACCAAAGATCTTGCCAAAGGTGCTAAAGATGCTGCAGAAGATCTGACTAAGATCAGTGTTGGTTGGGCAGCCGCTGGTGATGCGGCAATGTCTAGTTTAAAAAATCTTGGTGTCACTGCAACCGCAGTTGCTGTCAAGTTCATGACCAACTATGCAGATATAGCAGATAATCCTATCAAAGCTGGCCGTGATTTAATCAACACCGGTATTGACGTAGTTGGTGACTTTGCACAAGGTCTGGCTAAAGCAATTCCGTTTGTGGGTGAAGCAGCCAGCGCAGCCGCAAAACTAGCACAAGAACTACTCAAAGCCGCTAATAATGTTTTTGCTGATCAACTACAGAAAAACGTCGATGCTCTGCAGAGTTATAACAAAGTTGGAGCCAGTTTCTCTGGTGGTATGCAACAGATGTCTGACGTTGCACATGCTGCGGGGTTGGGTATTAAAGATTTCTCCGCTATAGTAGCAAAAAATAAAGAAGAATTAAACAAATTTGGATTGTCGGGTGGCGATGCCGCACAGCGACTAGCTGAAGGACTAGGATCAGCGGCTAAAACGATAGGTAAGAGTGGACAAAACCTACGCACTGAAATGTTTAAAATGGGTTATACCTATGAAGAACAAGGTGCTGTGATGACCAGTTTTATGGCTAATATGCAGGCCGCAGGCAAACTGCGTGCTATGAGCGATAAAGAGATTGCAGAAGGTACAAGAAAATACGCAACAGATTTAAAAGTTATCGCAGACATCACAGGGCAGGATGCTAAGAAATTAATGGAACGTGCTCGTGCTGAAGCACAGCGTGGTGCGTTGATGACTAAACTCACTGGTGATCAAAAAACTGCATTCATGAGTGCCAACTCAGTATTAAGCAAAGCCGGTCCTGAAGTCCAAGCAGCATTAACACAGTATCTAACGTTTGGTAATATCACTGATCCAAAAATCGCAGCCAACAAAGCCATGGTTGACATGGTCAAAAGTGTTGGTGAGCAGGTCAAAGCTGGTAATACTGATATTGCAACATTCACTGACGAACAGGCTAGGACTGCCGCTAAAAAGATAGCCACATCACAAGGTAAGTTTACTGAAGCGATCGACCGAGCCGCAGTGGCAGGTGTTCAAGGTACAGCTAGCGGTATGGCCGATATCAGTAATAAATTTATGGCCGCATATGGTCCTGATCCAGATGTTAATGCCGCTAAAAAATCACAAGAAGCTAACGAAGCACAGGCCAATGCTACAGATGATTTGAGCACAAAAACAGCTGCGTTATACGACTCTACTAAACAATTCCAAGTGTTGATGGAAACTAAAGTTAATAAAAATCTTGATACTTATGCTAAACTTTTAGAGAAAGTCAACGCACAGACAATGAAGATGATTGGTGATGCTATTGAGGCAGTCAGTGGCCCATCACCAGAAAAAGCCGCTGCAGAAAAAGCTGCTTTAGAAGAATACAAAAAACAATATGGTGGCCTAGCTGAATATCAGATGGCTCAAGATAAACGTGCAATGGAAGTAAAACAAAAACGTGAAGCTGAAATTGCAGAAATGTCAGCAGAAGATGCAGCCAAAGCACGCAAATACGACGAAAACCTGCGCAAGGCATTTGGTGCGCCTCAAACCAATCACAAAAACATCTACGAAGAACGTATGAAAGGCATTGATGTTCCACAGATGGCCTTTGGTGGTGTTACTGCTGGACCTAACAGCGGATATCAAGCAGTATTACACGGAACAGAAGCAGTTATCCCATTACCAGATGGTAAATCGGTTCCTGTAGAGATCAAACAACAAACGGCTGGATCTGCTGATTCATCGCAATCGTCTATCCAATCAATGGTTGATGAAATCAAAAATGGACACAGTCAAACCTACTCAGCGATACAAGATTTGGTCCGAGCAATGAAACAAAACAACAATCTAACATCAGGAATATTACAGCATAGCTATTAAAGACTATAAATAGTGTATCACACTAGAGATTAATACTATGGCATGGAAAAAATATTTCAAAACTGCTAACCCAAATGTTAGTGGTTTAATGAGTCCGATCAATGGCAGCAATGGGGTCAATAACCTACCAGATGCTGGTTATCGTAATTTTGCTAGTCAACTACCAGAAGTCTACATCGGTCACCCAAACCGTACAGAACGCTATAATCAATATGAACAGATGGACATGGACAGCGAAGTAAACGCGGCCTTAGATATCATCGCAGAGTTCAGCACACAGACTAATAACGAAAACGGCACAGGCTTTGATCTATTCTTCAAAGAAGATCCAACAGACAACGAAGTAAAAATCATCCGTGAACAGCTACAACAATGGGTCAGCTTAAACGATCTTAACAAACGCTTGTTTAAACTATTCCGCAATACTATCAAGTATGGCGATCAGGTATTCCTACGTGATCCGGAAACATTTAAACTATTTTGGACAGAGATGTTCAAAGTTACTAAAGTTATTGTCAACGAAGCTGAAGGTAAGAAACCAGAGCAGTATGTCATCAAAGATCTAAACATCAACTTTATGAACTTGACAGCCACTGCATTGAGTTCCAGTGATACATTTATCAATCACCCACAGGTAGGTGGACCCAGCGGCGCTTATGTGCAACCACAGAGTCCTTACAGTGGTGGTAGCCGTTTTGGTCATGCACAGAACGAAGCAGTGATTGACGCAGAACATGTAGTGCATATATCATTGACAGAAGGCCTAGACTTAAACTGGCCATTTGGTAACTCAGTATTAGAAAGTATTTTCAAGATATTCAAACAAAAAGAACTATTAGAAGATGCTATCCTAATCTATCGCATACAACGTGCTCCGGAACGTCGTATCTTTAAGATTGACGTAGGTAACATGCCCACACACTTGGCCATGGCCTATGTTGATCGTATTAAAAATGAAATCCATCAACGTAGGATTCCTACACAAACTGGTGGCGGACAGAACATGATGGATGCTACATATAATCCACTATCAACTAACGAAGACTACTTCTTCCCCGTGACAGCAGAAGGACGTGGATCCAGTGTGGAAGTATTCCCAGGTGGTCAAAACCTTGGTGAGATCACTGACCTACGCTACTTTACCAACAAGATGTTCCGCGGTCTACGTATTCCGTCAAGCTACTTGCCCACAGGCAATGATGACAGCGAAAGAACCTACAGCGATGGTAAGACTACTACAGCACTGATCCAAGAGTGGCGCTTTAACCAATACTGTATGCGCTTACAAACACTGATCGCAGAAAAACTAGACATGGAATTTAAGATGTTCATGCGCTGGAGAGGCATCAATATTGACAATGCTCTATTTGAATTGCGTTTCAATGAGCCACAGAACTTTGCCAAATACCGCCAAGCAGAAGTCGATCAAGTGCGTATTAATACATTCGTGCAGTTAGAACCAGTGCCTTATCTTTCAAAACGTTTCTTACTTGAGCGTTATCTAGATCTCAGCGAAGAAGAAATGACACGCAATGATGAACTATGGGCAGAAGAAAACGGCAAGGTGCAGGACACAGAAGCTCCAGAAGCTGGCTTGCGTGCAGTAGGTGTCAGCACAGCGGGCATACAGCAAGACATGGATAATCTAGCACCAGCACCGGGTATGCCAGGCGCAGACCTTGGAGGACAACCGGGTCCAGGACAACCAGATACGGTAGGTAATCCAGCAGCCGCTCCAGGCGGCAGCCTAGGTTTGTAATATTTGGTAAATAAACTTATGAACCTACTAGAAGTATTTGAACAAGAAACGGATGGTTATCGCACTGAAAAAGACGATAATACCACACTCAAACTCAGCGACCTACGCAAGACCAAGCTCACACTAAAACAGCTGAATCGCCTACGTATCATGAATGATGTGCGTAAGTTAGAACACGAGAAAAAACTAGAAACAGTGCAAGATCAATATAAGGTACCTGCAGCTGAAGCACCAATGATGTAGTTATCTGTCAAAACGATTCAAAAACATAGCATTTAACCCCCCTTTCCAAAATATTATGTAAATATATAAACATAATACAGTTCTATTCAAGTATTAGTCCGGATTTAATATTAATTTTTAAGGAGTTCATAATGAACAACAAATACGAACAATTAGTCGAATTCATCATCAACGATGAGACAGACAAAGCTCGCGAATTGTTCCACGAAATCGTTGTGGAAAAATCACGTGATATTTACGAAAACCTAGTAGCTGAAGAAGACCTAGATGAAGTTGGTGGTAACCAAGTTGAAGACATGGTACAAGACGTTCAAATGGACGAACAAGGTATCAGCGAAGAGGAAGAAGAAGGCGAAGAAGGTTCTGACGAAGAAGTTGGTGCTTTTGATGCTGACGAACTTTCAGGTGAAGAACACGGTGAAGAAGAAGGTGTTGAAGCACGTGTTGATGATTTAGAATCAGCATTAGACGAATTAAAAGCGGAATTTGACGCACTAATGGCTGGCGAAGAACACGAAGAACACGAAATGCCAGGCATCCACGGTGACGAAGGTTCAGAAGAATTAGGCGGCGAAGAAGAAGTAGGTAACGAAGAATTCTACGAAGCTGAAGACAAAGAAGAAGAAGAAGACGCTGAAGTAGAAGCTGAAGACGAGTTAGATGAAACTATCGTTCGCGAATACGTAGAAAAAGTAGCTGACACAGGTCAAGGTTCAGAAGGCAAAATGGCAGGCACAGGTGCTAAAACTCCAGCATCAGGTGGTAAAAACACTAAGTCTGTTGTAGCTGGTAAGAATGACATGGGCGGCACAGCAGCATTTAGTAAAGGTGGCACAGCTGATCAAGACGGCACACGTCCTGCAGCTAGCGAAAAACCAAAAGGTACACTAGTAAGCAACCCACAAAACAAACCAGGTGCAAATGCAGGTAAAACAGCATTTAAAACTAAAGAAGCACAACAAGGTGGTCAAGAAGGTAAACTAGCTGGTGCAGACGGTAGTCGCCCAATTAACAAAGTTAGTCCAGTTAAAGCTAGATAATTAGGAAACTATAATGGCATTTTATCTTAAAGAGAACTTAACATTTGACGCAGCCCGCATGGAAGTTATCACTGAAGGCACAGCTGACGGCAAAGGTAAGAATCTTTACATGAAAGGTATATTCATCCAAGGTGGCGTTAAAAACCACAATGAGCGTGTATATCCTGTAAATGAGATTGAAAAAGCCGTTAGCACACTAAATGAACAGATCAAGGGTGGTTACAGCGTCTTAGGCGAAGTCGATCACCCTGATGATTTGAAAATTAATTTAGATCGTGTTTCACATATGATTACAGATATGTGGATGGATGGTCCTAATGGGTTTGGTAAATTAAAGATTCTTCCTACTCCAATGGGATTGTTGGTAACAACAATGCTGGAGTCAGGAGTAAAATTAGGTGTTTCATCTCGTGGTAGCGGTAACGTGAGCGATGGTGATGGCCGAGTAAGTGACTTTGAAATAGTCACAGTAGATGTAGTTGCGCAACCAAGCGCACCAAATGCTTATCCAACAGCGATTTACGAAGGACTGATGAATATGAAGGGTGGCAGTAAGGTATTCGAATTGGCTAAAGAGGCCAGCGCAGATCAAAAGGTACAAAAATATCTAAGAGAAGCTGTAAAAGGCCTTATCAAAGATTTGAAAATTAAATAGGAGATCGTAATGTTAGATGCTATCAAACCATTGTTAGATAGTGGCATCATTAACGAAGAAACTCAAACTGCATTAAATGAAGCTTGGGAATCAAAGTTAACTGAAGCACGTGACGTTATTCGCGCAGAATTGCGTGAAGAATTCGCTGGCCGCTATGAGCACGACAAAAATGTAATGGTTGAAGCTCTAGACAAGATGGTCACTGAAAGTCTCAGCTCTGAACTCAAAGAGTTCGCAGAAGAGAAACAAGCTCTTACAGAAGACCGCGTGAAATTTAAACGTCACATGGTTGAAAGCGCAGGCAAATTTAATGACTTTATGGTTACTAAATTAGCTGAAGAGATCAAAGAACTACGCACAGATAAGAAAGTTCAAAGTGAAGCTATCGCTAAACTAGAAAAATTTGTTATCCATGCACTAGCTGAAGAGATCAAAGAGTTTGACCAAGACAAGCAAGCTGTTGTCGAAACTAAAGTTAAACTTGTTGCAGAAGCTAAACAAAAATTAGCTGAACTACAAGGTGCTTTTGTTAAACGCAGTGCTAAACTTGTTAAGGAAGCAGTGGCAACCAATCTAGGCTCAGAATTAGCTCAACTTAAAGAAGACATCCAAACTGCTCGTGAGAACATGTTCGGTCGTCGCTTATTTGAAGCATTTGCTACAGAATTCGCTGGAACTCATCTTAGTGAGAACAAAGAATTCGCAAAACTTCAAGCAGTATTAGCAGAGAAAGATGCTATTATCGCTGAAAGTCAAAAAGCAATTACAGAAAAAGAAGCATTAGTTGAATCTAAGAACCGTGAAGTTCGCGTAATCACAGAAAGTATTAACCGTAAGGAAAAACTTGATGGATTACTTAAGACATTAAACAAAGAGAAAGCTGAAGTAATGAGCAGCCTACTCGAGAGTGTGCAGACTGAAAGACTACAAACTGCATATGACAAGTATCTACCAGCAGTTCTAAACAACACTCCAGCTGTCAAAGCTGAAAAAGCTGTACTAGCTGAGAGTCGTGTAGAAGTGACAGGTGATAAATCTGCTAAAACAAACGAAGAATCCCTCAACAATGTTGTAGAAATTCGACGTTTAGCAGGGCTAAAATAGTAGTAATTTTTTTTAAAGGAAAATAAGAAATGACAACCCAACTATTAGAAGGCCGTTGGACAGAGACCAAAGACGCCCTGTTAGAAGGTCTACAAGGTTCGAAAAGAACTACAATGGCTGTAATTTTAGAAAATACGAAGAAGCACTTGATGGAAACAGCAACTAGTGGCGCTACAGCAGTAGGTAACGTAGCTACATTAAACCGCGTTATTCTTCCAGTAATTCGTCGAGTAATGCCAACAGTTATCGCTAACGAAATCGTCGGCGTTCAACCAATGACTGGCCCAGTAGCACAAATCCACACACTACGTGTACGTTATGCAGATGCTGTTACAGCAACTTCAGGCGACAGCACAGTAGGTGGTGATGAAGCTCTAAGTCCATTCAAAATTGCAACTGCTTACTCTGGTACAACAGCTGGTAAAGCTGCTTCAACAAGCACTTTAGAAGGCACACCAGGTAACAGAATCAACGTTCAAATCTTGAAACAAGTTGTTGAAGCTAAAACACGTAAA
>Ga0214919_10000418_pt1 | contig 72702 bp, 63 predicted proteins | sample LL1503_MetaG_FD_177994 | JGI IMG/M metagenome (GOLD analysis project Ga0214919, IMG submission 177994) | Freshwater microbial communities from Lake Lanier, Atlanta, Georgia, United States - LL-1503 | ecosystem: Environmental > Aquatic > Freshwater > Lake | place: USA: Georgia | collected... | reverse complement strand
GTCGTGGTTTGTTGAAGATGGTTTCGCGTCGTCGCCGTCTCTTGGATTATCTCAAGGGCAAAGATCTGGATCGTTATCGCGCGTTGATTGAGAAGTTAGGCCTCCGTAAGTAATTGGCTGGCATTTAGTAGCAGTTTGAGTGCTTCTAGATTACCTGTTTAGGGGATCGTGTCATTCCAATGCGTCTCTCAGCCCCCATTGCCCTGCGCTGAGTGCCTCACTGGAATGGCATCCCTTGTAATCTCGAATTGCTCCAGCGTAGTCGAGGCGCTGCATTTCCTCGGCGAGCGTTAAGTAGCTTGTTTTAGCATCCATTTGGAATGCACAAGCACAATTTGGAGAATGAAAAAATGACCATGTTTAATAAAGTAGTAAAGACCTTTCAATGGGGCCAACAGCAAGTAACAATGGAAACGGGTGAAATCGCGCGTCAATCTGGCGGTGCGGTTATGGTAGATATAGGCGATACGGTGGTATTAGCCACTGTTGTAGCTTCAAAATCAGCAAAACCCGGGCAAGATTTTTTCCCTCTTACGGTTGATTATTTAGAAAAAACCTATGCCGCAGGCAAAATTCCTGGTGGCTTTTTCCGCCGTGAAGGACGTCCATCAGAAGGCGAAACCTTAATTTCGCGTTTAATCGATCGCCCAATTCGCCCGCTATTTCCTGAAGGTTTTTATAACGAAGTGCAAGTGGTCATTCATGTTTTATCGATTAACCCCGACATTCCTTCAGACATTCCTGCCTTAATTGCTGCATCAGCGGCTTTATCGATTTCAGGAATTCCGTTTAATGGCCCCATTGGTGCGGCCCGCGTGGGTTATCGTGATGGTCAGTATTTACTTAATCCAACCCGTGCTGAGCAAGCAACCAGCGATCTCGATTTAATTGTGGCTGGTACGCAGGCCGCAGTGTTAATGGTTGAGTCTGAAGCACAACAATTACCAGAAGATGTGATGTTGGGTGCAGTCGTTTATGGCCACGATCAAATGCAAATTGCGATTAACGCCATTCAAGAAATGGTCCGCGAAGCTGGTAAACCCGAATGGGATTGGCAAGCCGCACCGAAGGATGAGCCTTTAATTGCCAAGGTGACAGCCCTTGCTGAGGCGCCTTTACGTGAGGCCTATCAAATGCGCCAGAAACAAGCGCGCTCAACCAAGCTCAAAGAAATTAATAAAGAAGTGTTGGCTAAGTTAGCGCTTGACGGTGATATAGATGAAGTTGCTGTGGGTAATATTTTGTTTGAGATTGAAGGCAAAATTGTGCGTAGTCAGATTTTGAATGGTGAACCCCGGATTGACGGGCGCGATACTCGCACTGTTCGCCCAATTGAAATTCGTAGTGGTGTTTTGCCTCGTACCCATGGTTCAGCGCTCTTTACCCGTGGTGAAACCCAGGCTTTGGTAGTTGCTACCTTGGGCACTGCACGCGACGAACAAATTATCGATGCACTTGAAGGCGAGCACCGTGATCGTTTCATGTTCCACTACAACATGCCTCCATTCGCTACTGGTGAAACCGGTCGGGTTGGTAGCCCGAAGCGTCGCGAAATTGGCCATGGTCGTTTAGCGAAGCGCGCACTCATTCCTGTGTTACCAAACCCAGAAGATTTTGCTTATAGCATTCGAGTTGTTTCTGAAATTACTGAATCAAATGGTTCTTCATCGATGGCTTCAGTCTGCGGTGGTTGTTTAGCCTTAATGGATGCAGGTGTCCCTGTTAAAGCACACGTTGCTGGCGTAGCAATGGGCCTCATTTTAGATGGCAACCGATTTGCTGTCTTAACTGATATTTTGGGTGATGAAGATCATTTAGGCGATATGGACTTCAAGGTAGCCGGCACAGCAAATGGCATTACCGCTTTGCAAATGGATATCAAAGTACAAGGCATTACCAAGGAAATTATGCAAGTGGCTTTAGCGCAAGCTAAAGAAGGTCGTCTACATATTCTGAGCAAAATGCAAGAAGCGATGGGTTCGGTTCGTACTGAGTTATCAGAGCATGCTCCCAGAATGGTGTCCTTCAAAATTCATCCCGATAAAATTCGTGAAGTAATCGGTAAGGGTGGCGCTACCATTCAAGCCTTAACTAAAGAAACGGGTTGCAGCATCAATATTGAAGATGATGGTACGGTTACCATTGCCTCTACCAGCGCTGATGGCTTAGCTGAAGCAAAGAGCCGAATTGAGGGCATTACCGCTGAAGCTGAGGTAGGCAAGATTTATGAAGGCCCTGTAGTGAAGTTGCTTGAATTTGGCGCCTTAATTAATATTCTGCCCGGCAAAGATGGTCTTTTGCATATTTCCGAAATTGCTAATGAGCGCGTGAAAGAAGTCAAAGATTATTTGCAGGAAGGTCAAATTGTGCGAGTGAAGCTATTGGCTGCCGATGAACGTGGTCGTTTACGCCTGTCATTAAAAGCAGCAATGGCTGAAGAGGGTGGCACAATTGCACCCTTAGCGGCTGGTGCTAGTAGCTCGCCTACTGCTGAATCTGCTGAAAGTTCACCTGCGAATGGTGAAACGGTCTAAGTAAAAGAGTTTTTACTTAGACAAATGATCTGATTGTGAACGGAGATGACCGATGCGCGTGATTGAAATTCGTGAACACGGTGCGCCTGAAGTCTTAGTTTCAAGCACTCGTCCTGATCCTGCTGTACCAGCGGCGGGTTCTGGCGAAGTGTTAATTCGGGTTTTAGCTGCTGGTATTAATCGCCCCGATGTATTGCAACGCAAGGGTCATTACCCCGTTCCTGCTGGCGCCTCTGATATCCCCGGCCTTGAAGTCGCTGGCGAGATTATCGGTGGCGATTTAGCGCATGCCGACAATACTTTTGGCCTTAAGTTAGGCGATAAAGTCTGTGCCTTGGTGCAGGGCGGTGGTTACGCTGATTTATGTTTGGCTCCCATTGCGCAATGTTTGCCTTATCCAATTGGTTTTAGCGACCTAGAAGCGGCAGCCTTACCCGAAACCTTTTTTACCGTATGGAGCAATGTCTTCATGCGCGGTGCGCTGGCTAAGGGCGAAACTTTATTAGTGCAGGGCGGGTCTAGCGGTATCGGGGTTACTGCGATATTAATTGCCAAGGCTCTAGGTCATCGGGTTTTAGTTACTGCAGGTAGCGATGAAAAATGCGCTGCTTGTATAAAGTTAGGCGCCGATGTTGCCATTAATTATAAAACCCAAGATTTTGTTGTAGAAGTTAAAAAAGCGACTAATGACAAAGGCGTGAATGTAATTTTAGATATGGTTACAGGTGCCTACGTACAGCGCGAAATTGATTGCTTGGCCGATGATGGCCGCATTGTGATTATTGCAATTCAAGGTGGCTCGAAGGCAGAAGTCAATACGGGTCAAATTTTACGGCGGCGCCTAACGATTACCGGCTCTACTTTACGACCGAGACCAGTTGCTTTTAAAAAGCAAATTGCGCAAGCTTTGTATTCACAAATTTGGCCTTTACTAAATGCTGGTCAATTAAAGCCTGTAATTTATAAAACCTTCAGCATGAATGACGCTGCCGCTGCGCATCGCTTAATGGAATCGAGCGAGCATGTGGGCAAAATTATTCTCTCGGCTTAATTCAGCATATGCGCCCACTCATTATTATTGCTAATTGGAAAATGCACGGCAGCTTTAGCCGTAATCAAACTTGGTTTCAAGAGGTATGTCGCACAATGGAGCAAGGCATGCCTTCGGGTCGACGGTATGCGGTATGTGCACCATTTCCTTATTTAGCTCAATGTGCAGAGTTAATTCGCGCCGGCGGAATTGCCACCCTCAGCTTAGGCGCACAAGACGTATCAGCTCATCTTGATGGCCCCTATACCGGTGAAGTATCTGCTCCCATGTTAGCTGAGCTTGCCTGTTCTTATGTCATTGTTGGCCATTCCGAGCGGCGTGAGTTACACCACGAAACTGATGAACATATTGCCGAGAAAGCATTACTTGCTTTAGACCATGGCTTAACTCCCATAATTTGTGTGGGTGAAACTGCCGATCAGCGTAATTCAGGTCGAGCAGAAGAAGTGGTGCGCTCACAAATTGCACGTCAAGTTGCAGTTTTGCAAGATCGCTTGGTCGACTCTTTAATTGCTTACGAGCCTGTATGGGCTATAGGCACCGGTAAAGTAGCTACAGCCCAAGTAGCTCAAGATATGCACCGCGCTATTCGCTACCAATTGGCTGAATTTAATGAAGAAGTCGCTTCACATATAGCTATTTTATATGGTGGTAGTGTTAAACCTGAGAATGCTGCGGAATTATTTGTCATGCCTGATATTGATGGCGCTTTAGTGGGCGGCGCTTCGTTAATAGCACACGATTTTCTTGCGATTTGCAGAGCGTAAATATTTTATTGGAGATTGAGTATGGAATGGTTTTTAACTCTATTAACTGTATTGCAGATAGTTTCTGCCTTAAGCGTAATTGGCTTAGTTTTATTGCAGCAAGGTAAGGGTGCTGATATGGGTGCTGCATTTGGCTCTGGCGCTTCAGGTAGTGTCTTTGGTGCTAGTGGCTCGGCTAATTTTCTTTCACATGCCACTGCTATTTTTGCCACCGTATTTTTCTTAAGTACTTTGGGGCTTACTTGGGTGGGCAATAAAAAAACTACCGTGCCTGGCGTACTCTCAGGGTCTTCGCTACCTGCGACTGGTGATGTGCCAGTGCCAGTAGCGCCTGTTGCGCCAAATGCACCTTCAGCTAGCCCAGCAAAAAATGCTGCCGCACCAGCTTCAGCAACAGAGCCTGCCGCAGCTAAAGATGTCGGTAAGCCAGTAGTACCAAAGTAATTCCTATTTTGACAGGAAGTTGTAAAATTTTAGATGTTCAGTCATTTTGTAATATGCCGACGTGGTGAAATTGGTAGACACGCTATCTTGAGGGGGTAGTGGCTTAGGCTGTGCGAGTTCGAGTCTCGCCGTCGGCACCAAATGATTTTTAAATGCTATTTGGCAGCATTCAGTATTATTGTTATCGAGCTGCCCCGATAAGTAGACTTGACCTTCATATTTTGCATCATCTACTGTAAAATATTTGTTACTATTATTAGGCGTGTAATAAATTAACATATTTATGCGGAGTAGCGAATGAATACAAAACTTTCTTTGTACCTAGTTTCTTTAAGTACAGTATTTATCGTGTCCGCTTGTGGTGGTGAAGGCAGCATATCAAGTACTACACCTGCAAATAATGCAGCCTCAGCCATTCCTATGGCCGCCGCAGTAGATACTATAGGAAATAATAATTCAGGGTATCCAGCGGGACCTAACCTAGGTGGGTACTATTCTAGCGCCGCACCAACTTGCGGTTCTTCGCCTACTGTAGAGTGTCTCGAGCGAGTTTATGAATCAAATTTTTGCCAGCTTGATCAAGGAGGCAGTCTTACATCGGCCCAGTGCCAAGCAAATATTGCATATATTGCCAGTCAACCTGAAACTGGAAATTTTGATTTAAACAAAAAACCAATTCTGAATAATAGCGTAGGAGTAACAGGAGTTAATTTTTCTTCTATAAATTACGCCACTACTGTACCTCTACCGAATGGCAACCAAACATTTACAGTTTCTGGTGGGTTGGCTATGCCAACGGGAATTGAAAAGTCGAAAATCAAGGGGGTTATCACCTATTTTCATGGGACTCAACTAGATAATCAAGATGTTGGATCAAATATTTCAAGTCCTAACACTTTACTGGCTTTATCTGTGTTCACCTCGCAAGGTTATATTGTGGTGCTACCCGACTATATTGGTCAGGGAGCTAATTATGGGGATGTACACCCATATGTTATCTATCCACAAGCAACTGCTAAAACAGCAATTGATATGCTAAGCGCAGTCAAGCAAAGCATTCAAAGTCAATACGGTTATGTTGCCACCGATAAGTTAAAATTATTTTCAATCGGTTATTCTGAAGGTGGGGCATATTCTCTGTGGTTCAATGCTTATATAAACGATAACCCAAAAGTGTTAGACGCCTTCTATACCTTAACCCATTCGGTTGGCGCCGAGGGTGCATACAGCACATCCGATGTAACAAAAAGTTTTTTATTTGCAGATGTGAGTAAGTCTCCAAACTTATTTAATATTCAAAATCAATGGCTAACTAATGGAGTTAAACCCGCATTATTTGCTGATGCGATGTTGTCTTTTGCTACCTATTCACTGAATGCTGATTTCAGCTTATTTAATCCTGCCTTTTATGCTCTGACTTGTGGTAATTCATTACTAGCTGATCAAGCTAAATGCAAATTTGGTGCGACAAAATATAATTTGGCCCAATCTTTTAGATTGAGTGCTACCTCTCCTGCATCTCAAGTGCTTAATAGTGCCTTTGGCAAAACTATGGGTAACTATACCTTTATAGAAAATGAATTAATGCTTTTTATATCGTCGCATAATAGCGCCTTCTCTTTACTGAGTTCGGAGGATCTTGCTAATGGCAGCACTGCAATTGGCGCTAAACTCAATGCTGCGCTAGTAGCAGCAGATGTAAATTTAAGTAACATACCGAATCGGAGTGTATCTATCATTACGCTCGACCAAGACTCCGTAGTAAGTCCTAATAATTATGATGTTTTATTGGGAAAATATGCGGCAAAAATTAAAACGGCTATTAAAATTCCGGCTGAAATGATTCAAGTTGTTTCTCCCCTCTCAACCAATAAATCAGCTTTAAAATACATGCCAACGGATCATATTGAGGGGAACGCATATACATTTTTATATGCCCTCAATATTTTTAATCAGTTTTAAAATACACTATACCTCTCTGTATCAAGGGCTTCCATTATTTACCCAACACGCTCATATAGCCCGTCAGATAAGAGATGGAAAAGAAGAGGGTATTAGTAATACCTTTTTTAGAGCTGACATTAATTTCAAAGCCTGTTTTCTTTTTTTGAACCAAAAAGTCTTCGCTAAGCTCGATTGAAATTTCCTCACCAAATTCGCAACCCATAGAACCGCATGGGCCGGCCATTCGATTAAGCGATTTAAATGGCACAGTTGCGCCATTCACGATTTGAGCCGATTGATATTCACGCATTCCATTCAAGTAAATGAGTTTTCCCACTGCGCGATAGGTCACATGCCCATGTGAATTTTTAGTAGCTACTAAACCAAACTGCTCACTAGTATTATCTGCGCCGATAGTAAAAATTTCTGGCCCAATATAAGTCACACTTTGATCAGTAGTCGAAGTTTTAATTTGAGTCGCTTTTGCTACCGAGGCAACTTCATCCGAGCTAATGACAATTTCATGGCTTGCGCAGGCAGTGAGCAAAATCCCAACCGTGAAGAGGGATAGAATTTTAAATAGCTTGGCGGGCATGGGCAGCTTTAATGAGAAGGGATGCGTGATTCTAGCCTGAATTTTTGATAGGCTAATCGACTGACGCACCAGAGGCTTTCACCACCTTTTCCCATTTTTGAGTTTCAGCTGCAATAATTTTGCCAAAATCTTCTGGCGTACCAGGAATGGGTACTCCACCTAGCTCTGCAAGTTTTTCTCGCATTTTTGGTTCTGCCAAAATGCGATTTACTTCGGCGTTTACTCGATCAATTGCAGCGCGTGGTGAACCCTTTGGCATACCAATGCCAAACCAAGCAGTAGCTTCATAGCCAGGAACAGTTTCTGCGATCGTGGGTACATTGGGCAAAGAAGGGTCACGCGCCGCAGAGGTAACCGCTAAGGCACGCAGACTGCCAGACTTAATATGGCCTGCAGATGAAGGCAAGTTATCAAATAAGACTTGTACTTGACCAGCCATCAGGTCTACTAAAGCTGGGCCTGCGCCTTTATAGGGAACATGCAACATATTACAACCCGTCATCGATTTAAATAGTTCGCCTGATAAATGCACTGAAGTGCCACTACCCGAGGATGCCATATTGACTTTGCCGGGATTAGCTTTGCAGTAAGCAATAAATTCAGCCACTGTTTTAATGGGCAATGAGGGTGGAATGACCATTACATTCGGGGTACGCACAATGCCAGCTACGGGAGCGATATCACGTATAAAGTTGTAATTCAGATTTTTGTAAAGCGAGGCATTAATACCATTAGCTGGATTGACGAGCAACATCGTGTAACCATCGGGCGCCGACTTAATGACAAATTCAGTGCCAATGTTATTACCGCCACCAGGCTTATTTTCAACAATAACACTTTGTCCTAATAGTTGTGTTAATGGTTGAGCCATAATGCGAGCAAGGACATCTGTAGTGCCAGCAGGGGGATAAGGTACGACCCATTTAATTGGTCGCTCGGGATAGTCGGCTGCCGCAGCTGGATTGATTAAAACAATAAAGGTACAAATACCCGTTAAAACAATTTTGCTAAGGGATGTCATATGGTCTCCTGATTATTTTTTCTATATTACAAGCAAATTGGAGGTCGTGTTAGACCAAATTGGGTGCTTTGTTCAAAAGCATACGCTAATTGCAAAACGTCAAAGTCGGCGCGGTGGCGCCCGACAATTTGGACGCCTACTGGCAGCCCAGTAGCAGTAAACCCGCCCGGCACTGAAATAGCCGGATTGCCTAAAGCGCTAATTAAATAGAGTGATTTCTGCCAGTCGATATAGGTCTGCATCGGCACCCCATTGATTTCGCGTGGATAGTCGAGATCAAGCGAAAAGGGCAGAACTTGATTAACGGGCAAGATTAAAAACTCATATTGAGCCATAAATTCGCGCATGCGGTGGTAGAGCTCGGTGCGTTTAGCTTCAGCACGAGCCAACTGGGGCCCAGTGATGGGTATGCCTTGTTCGGCATTCCAAATGACCGTATCTTTGAATTTTTTACCATGTTCTGCCATCAAAGGGGTGATGCGCAGCTCAGTACGCCATGCGCGCCACAACATAAAGATCTCATCTGCTTCAGCAATATCGGGTTCGGCGTTGACTACTTCACAGCCCAATGCCTCAAAGACCGAGCGTGAAGCTTCTAAAACGGTAGCGACTGCAGGCTCGACGGGTAGTCCACCCAAGTTTGCGCTAAAGGCGATTTTGACGCCACGGAAATCTCGGCTTAGTGGCTGGTTAAAAATAGTGCCAGGGGCCTCAAGCGCAATCGGTGAGCGATCATCAGGCCCCGCCATGGCTGACATCGCTAAGGCTAAATCAGGCACATTGCGGGCCATGGGTCCCGCTACACTCATGGTGTACCAGCCTAACTGATCGGGCCAATTGGGCACGCGACCAACTGAGGGGCGTAAACCCACCACATTGCAAAAATTGGCTGGATTGCGCAGCGAGCCACCTAAATCGGTGCCATCGGCTAAAGCAATCATGCCAGTAGCTAAAGCAACGGCACCCCCACCAGAAGAGCCACCACAGGTTTTACTCAAATCGTAAGGGTTTGGGGTAGCGCCAAATACAGCATTAAAAGTTTGACTACCAGCCCCAAACTCAGGCGTATTAGTTTTGCCTAAACTAATAGCGCCAGCTTTTTTAAGCCGTTCAACTGGCAATGAATCTACTTCTGGTACGTAGTCTTTGAAGGCTAGCGAGCCAAAGGTGGTTCTCACCCCTTTAGTGAGAAATAAATCTTTGTGGGCCACTGGTAAGCCATGTAAGACCCCAATAGGTGCGCCAGTTGCGATTTGTAAGTCGGCCCTGTGAGCCTCTTGCATGGCTGAATCTGCAGTGAGGGTAACGATAGCATTTAGGGTAGGATTGAAGCGTTCAATTTGATCTAAGTGTGCTTGAATTACTTGTGTGGCTGATAGTTTTTTGGTACGCATGAGCATTGCTAGTTGCGTAGCCGGAAGGAAACAGAGATCAGAATTGAAGGACATATTTTGCTATTTTTAGCCGGTTAGGGTTTTACTTTAGCTCGCAGAAAATGGGTAGAATGGGCAAGCATAATACTATTTATAAATTCGCTTATAAAACTTGATTAATCCACGAATAGGGGATAGCTTTGCAAGCTACTAATATTAATAATCCTGCTTATTTTCATAAAGTAGTCGATTGTCAGTGGGCATGCCCAGCTCACACCCCTGTTCCTGAATATATCCGCCTCATTGCACAGGGTCAATATACCGATGCCTATATGGTTAATTGGGTATCGAACGTCTTTCCTGGAATTCTCGGCCGCACCTGTGACCGCCCGTGCGAGCCCGCCTGTCGTCGCGGTAGAGTGGAAGAGAATAATGGCGCTGATCCTGAACCAGTAGCCATTTGTCGTTTAAAACGCGTTGCCGCTGATTTTAAAGACGATGTGAAGGCACGGATGCCTAAGATAGCAAAAAAAAATGGTAAACGCATTGCTTGTGTGGGCGCTGGTCCATCATCGTTAACGGTAGCCCGCGATTTAGCACCTTTAGGTTATGAAGTAACAGTGTTCGATGGCGAGCAGCGAGCTGGGGGATTTATTCGTTCACAAATACCGCGTTTTCGTTTGCCCGAATCGGTAATTGATGAGGAGACTGGATATATCCTCGATTTGGGGGTTCACTTTAAAGGTGGTGAGCGCATTACTTCAATGAGTGCTTTGTTAGCCGCTGGTTTCGATGCAGTTTATGTGGGCTCTGGGGCTCCCCGTGGCAGAGATCTAGATCTGCCTGGACGCCAAGCAGCAGCCGAGCAAATTCATATTGGAATTGATTGGTTGGCTTCTGTTTCTTTCGGGCATATTACGAGCATTGGCAAAAAAGTGATTGTGTTAGGCGGTGGGAATACCGCAATGGATTGTTGCCGTTCGGCTAGACGGTTAGGCAGCACGGATATTAAAGTCATTGTGCGCAGCGGCTTTGATGAAATGAAAGCCTCGCCTTGGGAAAAAGAGGATGCGATTCATGAAGGGATTCCAATTATTAACTTTCATGTGCCAAAAACTTTCGAGGTGCAAAACGGTAAATTAATTGGCATGACGTTTGCGGTAGTCGAGGCGGTTTATAACGAACAGGGCGAACGGAAATTAATCTCTAATGGCGAGGCCGATATCTTTATTGAATGCGATACGGTGTTATTAGCTGTGGGACAAGAAAATGCCTTTCCTTGGATTGAGGCAAATAGCGGTATTCAGTTTAATCGCCATGGCCTGCCAGAGCTAGATGCGATTTCTTTTCAATCAACCAATCCGCTGGTGTTCTTTGGTGGCGATGCCGCATTTGGCCCCAAAAATATTATTACTGCAGTAGCGCATGGTCATGAAGTAGCGGTCTCAATCGATCGTTTTCTACATCATGAATCGCCAGACCTTAGACCGCCTCCCCGCACCAATTTAATGTCACAAAAAATGGGGATTCATGAGTGGAGCTATCACAATGATGTGTCTGTAGATTTACGCTTTCCAGTGCCATGGGCTGAAGCAGCAAAGGCATTAGCCAATATTCGGGTTGAGGTTGAATTAGGCTTTGACGCCGCTACTGCATTTAAAGAGGCCAATCGTTGTTTAAATTGCGATGTCGAAACTGTCTTTACTCGTGAAACTTGCATTGAGTGCGATGCCTGTGTGGATATCTGCCCAATGGACTGTATTACCTTCACTGAAAACGGTGATGAGCCTGATTTGCGTTTACGTTTAAAAGCACCCGCTACTAATCTCACCCAAGCGCTTTATGTCTCAGCGAATCTGAAATCGGGGCGAGTGATGGTGAAAGATGAGGACGTCTGCTTACACTGCGGCTTATGTGCCGAGCGGTGCCCAACTGGCGCATGGGATATGCAGAAATTTTTGTTAGAAACGACGCAGGCTGGCCCAGCATGCCGAGACCAAAAATTGCACCTCCCGGTGGAGTTGGTATGAAGCGTATTGAAGCGATTAATGATTTCGTAATTAAGTTTGCTAATGTCAACGGCTCTGGATCTGCTTCTGCCAATGAGCTCTTTGCTAAAGCTATTCTACGGATGGGTGTGCCAGTTAGCCCGCGAAATATTTTTCCGAGCAATATTCAGGGTATGCCAACTTGGTATGAGGCGCGCGTTTGCTCTAAAGGATATTTAGGGCGCCGAGGAGGGGTTGACATCATGGTAGCGATGAATCCCCAAACTTGGGATGCCGATGTCGCCGAAATTGAGCCCAATGGTTATCTTTTTTATGATTCAACTCGCTCGATACCTGAGACTCAATTTCGCCAAGACGTGCATACCATTGGCGTACCTCTAACTGAAATTAGTAATGCTAATTATCCCGATGCCCGCCAACGTCAATTATTTAAAAATATTATTTATGTTGGCGCTTTATCGGCTTTGTTAAAGGTCGATACTGCGGTTTTTGAAAAATTGTTTGCTGAGCAATATAAAGGCAAGGAAATTTTGCTTGATTCTAATATTAAAGCTTTTCATTTAGGCTATAACTACATTCAAAAGCATTTTAAAGATGCCTTGGGTATTCAAGTGCGCCGTGAAGATCAAGTCGGGGAGAAAATTTTTATTGATGGCAATAGCGCCATTGCGTTGGGCTGTGTTTATGGTGGCGCGACCGTGGCAGCTTGGTATCCAATTACACCGTCATCTTCGGTTCCAGAAGCCTTCCAAAAATATTGTGAACGTTTTCGAGTCGACAAAAAAACTGGGCATGATCGTTTTGCCATCATTCAAGCTGAAGATGAGTTAGCTTCAATTGGTATTATTATTGGCGCTGCTTGGAATGGGGCGCGGGCATTCACTGCGACCTCAGGCCCAGGTATTTCGCTGATGACAGAATTTATTGGCTTGGCTTACTTTGCTGAAATTCCGGTTGTCATTATTGATGTACAGCGGGGTGGGCCTTCCACGGGAATGCCGACTAGAACTCAGCAATCAGATTTGCTGGCCTGTGCTTATGCCTCGCATGGCGATACTAAACATGTTTTACTTTTTCCTGAAGATCCCTATGAATGCTTCGAGCAATCAGCCGCGGCGCTAGATTTAGCTGAGTTATTACAGACCCCTATATTTTTAATGACCGATTTAGATATTGGCATGAATCAGCGTTTAAGCAAACCATTTTCGTGGGATGAACGGGAAGCATATTACCGAGGCAAGGTGATGTCATTCGCAGACCTAGAAGCGGGGAAAGATTTTGGCCGCTATAAAGATGTTGATGGCGATGGTATTCCTTGGCGTACTTTACCGGGTACTCATCCCACTAAGGGTAGTTTTTTTACCCGCGGCACAACCCGTGACCCCTATGCTCGTTATTCTGAGCGAGGGCCTGACTATATTTACAACATGGAGCGCTTAATACAGAAATTTAAAGTGGCAGCGAATTTAGTGCCGCAGCCAATAATTGAGCAAGGCAAAACCCCCAGCCAATTTGGAGTAATTTATTTCGGCTCAACCAGCCCAGCAATGCAAGAAACGCTCGATGTGCTGCGGGCTGATAACATCGTGCTTGATGCGATGCGAATTCGGGCTTTTCCTTTTTCTAAGGTGGTTAGTGATTTTATTGCCCAGCATGAGAAAGTTTTTGTGGTCGAGCAGAATCGCGATGCCCAAATGCATACCTTGCTAACGACTGAATTAGCCATTGATCCAGCTCATCTCATCAAAATATTGCATTATGACGGGACGCCTATTACCGCACGTTTTATAGTGGCGGCGATCAATCAATATTTGAAAGCAGAGGCCTCCACCAAATCGAATGCACGCCTAGAGAAGGAATCATCATGAAGAAAGAATCAGCATGACGTACATTGCTAAGCCGAGCATGCATCACCCGAGTTTAAGTACCAATAAGGTGGGCTATACCAGACGTGATTATGAGGGGCGTATTTCTACCTTATGTGCAGGTTGCGGGCATGACTCAATTTCTGCAGCAATTGTGCAGGCTTGCTGGGAAATGGATATTGAACCGCATCGAGTCGCTAAATTATCAGGTATTGGATGCAGCTCTAAAACTCCTGACTATTTTCTGGGCGCTTCCCATGGGTTTAATACCGTGCATGGCAGAATGCCCTCAGTATTAACTGGCGCTAATTTAGCGAATCGTGACCTTTTATATTTAGGCGTTTCGGGCGATGGTGATTCTGCTTCAATTGGTTTAGGTCAATTTGCCAACGCCATGCGGCGGAGTGTAAGAATGACTTACATCGTTGAAAATAACGGTGTCTATGGCCTCACTAAAGGGCAATTTTCTGCCACTGCCGATCGTGGTTCGAAAAGCAAGAAGGGGATTGTTAATAACGATAGCCCAATTGATTTAGTGGGCTTAGCTTTACAGTTGGGCGCGACCTATGTAGCGCGCAGTTTTTCTGGTGATAAAGAACAATTAGTGCCTTTGATTAAAGGCGCGATTGGTCATGGTGGCGCAGCTTTTATTGACGTAATTAGCCCCTGCGTCACTTTTAATAATCATGGCGGTAGTACTAAAAGTTACGATTATGTAAGGCAACATAATGAAGCAGTTAGTCGTATTGATTTTATCTCCCAGCACTCGGAAATTACCACTGCGTATGCCCCTGGCGAAGTGGTTGAAGTACTACAGCATGATGGTAGTTATTTAAGGTTGCGTAAATTGGATGATAATTATGATCCCACTAATCGCTATGCAGCCTTAAGCTACATCAATGAACATCAAGAACGCGGCGAAGTGGTGACGGGTTTGCTGTATTTAGATCCGCTTGCCAGCGATTTACATGAAGCGTTAAATACGTGTGTAGAACCGTTGAATTCTTTGGGTGTAGCTGAGCTATGTCCAGGGTCTGAGGCTTTGGCAAAAATAAACGCCTCCTTACGATAAAACATTTATTTTTTTAGGTGCGAACGATGACTGAACGATCTGTCTCCAAATCTATTGTGCATAGTAACTTAGTGCGTTTGCCGCCGAGCGCGACCATTCTAGATGCAGCGCGCACGATGACCAAGGCAAACTGTGGCAGCGTCCTAATTATTTCACCAAATGGCGTCTTAGAGGGTATTGTGACCGAGCGCGATTTAATGACGCGGGTATTAGCTAAGGGCTTGATTCCAGAAAAAACGCTTGTATCTCAGGTGATGACTCCTAATCCCCATTGTGTGCCCCCTGAAATGATTGTGTCACATGCAGTAATGATCATGATTGAACGCGGTTTTAGGCATTTACCCATTGTTGCTGATGATGGAAAAATATTAGGGGTTTTTTCAGCACGCGATGCCTTGCCGAGAGAAATTAGTGATGCTCTTAGTTTGGCTGAATTTCATGATCAGATGAATGATCCGTTGGTTTAATTGAATAGGGGCATGCAATGGAAAGAAAAATCGCCAAGAATGAGCCATATCCTGTAGAAGTTCAGGCTGGCAAAACGTATGCGTGGTGTTCCTGCGGGCTCAGCAAAACTCAGCCTTTTTGTGATGACTCGCATCAAATCACCGACTGTATGCCCTTTGAATTTACGGCTACTGAAAGTAAGGTCATGTATTTCTGCGGGTGCAAACAAACCGTCTCTCCCCCCCTTTGTGATGGGTGCCACCGAGCACTATAGGGGGTCAGTGAGAAGGGTATTGGCTAGGTGCGGTTTAAGCCGCATATTCAGGCCCCAAGAATAGGCTTATTTCCCCCGAATTTCAGCTAGTCTAGAGGAAAACCCTTATAATCTTGTCTGTATTTCAGAAGAGCAATCTAGGCTTCGCTTGATAACTGATTTAGGCTAAATTTGAACCTCGCAAACTACTTTCCGGTTTTGCTTTTTATCCTTGTGGGCATTGCCGTTGGTTTAGTGCCTATGTTGCTAGGCAAGTTAGTCGCCCCCTCTAGCCCTAACGCAGAAAAACTCTCTCCTTACGAATGCGGCTTCGAGGCATTTGAAGATGCGCGGATGAAATTTGATGTGCGCTATTACCTCATTGCCATTCTCTTTATTTTATTCGACCTTGAAACGGCTTTTCTATTTCCTTGGGGGGTAGCTTTACGAGATATTGGTTGGGCAGGCTATGCTTCGATGATTGTCTTCCTCTTGGAATTCGTGGTTGGCTTTGTTTACATCTGGAAAAAGGGCGCCCTCGACTGGGAGTAAATGTTATGGCCTTAGAAGGTGTACTGAAGGAAGGTTTCATCACGACCTCAGCCGATCAGCTGATTAACTGGACTCGTACCGGTTCTCTGTGGCCTATGACTTTTGGTTTAGCTTGTTGCGCAGTGGAGATGATGCATGCAGGCGCTGCGCGTTACGATTTAGATCGCTTCGGCGTAGTGTTTCGTCCTTCACCGCGGCAATCTGATTTGATGATTGTGGCTGGCACGCTTTGTAACAAAATGGCCCCTGCCTTACGTAAAGTATATGACCAAATGCCTGAGCCACGCTGGGTCATTTCAATGGGTTCATGTGCTAACGGCGGTGGTTATTACCATTACTCTTATTCCGTTGTGCGGGGATGCGATCGAATTGTGCCCGTTGATATTTATGTTCCCGGGTGTCCCCCGACAGCAGAAGCCTTAATTTACGGCATTATTCAATTGCAGGCCAAGATTGGTCGCACCAGCACCATTGCACGTAAGGCGTAAATCGAGCCACTATGTCTGCGCGCTTACATCATCTTGCTGAAACCATTCAAAAGGTCTTAGGTTCACGGGTTAAATCGGTAGAGGTGGCCCTTAACGAGGTGACCTTAGTGGTTGGTGCCGACGATTATTTAGCGGCTGCCTTGATGTTACGTGATGATCCGACATTGGCTTTTGCGCAACTAATTGATTTGTGTGGCGTAGATTACCAAGATTATGGCGATGGTACGTGGACTGGTTTACGTTTTGGTGTCGTTACGCATTTACTTTCCCTGCAACATAATCAACGCTTACGTTTACGCGTATATGCACCCGATGATAGCTATCCAGTAGTCGCATCGCTGGTGCCCGTGTGGAACTCGGCTAATTGGTTCGAGCGCGAAGCCTTTGATTTATTCGGCATTTTGTTCGACGGTCATGAGGATTTACGCCGCATTCTGACCGACTATGGTTTTATTGGCCACCCATTTCGTAAAGACTTTCCTATTTCGGGAACAGTTGAAATGCGATACGACCCCGAGTTGAAGCGGGTGGTTTATCAGCCCGTGACGATTGAACCGCGTGAAGTAATTCCCCGCATTGTTCGTGAAGAATCCTATGGAGGGCCAGCCTAAGGGTCTTCATCATGGCAGAAATTAAAAACTACACCCTCAACTTTGGCCCCCAGCATCCCGCGGCGCATGGCGTTTTGCGTTTAGTGCTTGAGTTAGATGGCGAAGTGATACAACGCGCTGATCCGCATATCGGTTTATTACACCGCGCTACTGAAAAATTAGCTGAGACGCGTACTTGGATTCAAAACGTGCCGTATATGGATCGCCTCGATTATGTGTCGATGATGGTGAATGAGCACGCCTACGTGATGTCAATTGAAAAATTAATTGGCGTAGATGTACCCTTGCGGGCACAATATATTCGCGTGATGTTTGATGAATTAACACGCTTGTTAAATCACTTACTCTGGATTGGCTGTCATGGTTTAGACGTAGGGGCAATGGCTGTGTTTTTATATGCTTTTCGCGATCGTGAAGAAATCTTCGATATGTATGAAGCGGTATCTGGCGCACGAATGCATGCAGCTTACTATCGACCTGGTGGGGTTTATCGTGATTTGCCCAGCGAGATGCCTCAGTTTACAAAATCAAAAATGCGCAGTGAGTCAGCAATTCAGCGTTTGAATGAAACTCGTACTGGTTCTTTGCTCGATTTCATTGAAGCTTTTAGTCAACGCTTTCCAGCTAATGTTGATGAATACTGCAACCTTCTCACCGATAACCGTATTTGGAAGCAGCGTTTAGTGGGCATTGGTGTGGTTACCCCTGAGCGAGCTCTACAGCTTGGTTTTACAGGGCCTATGTTGCGTGGCTCTGGTATTGAATGGGATTTACGTAAAAAGCAACCCTATGAAGTATATGACCGTCTAGACTTTGATATTCCAGTAGGGGTCAATGGCGATTCTTATGATCGGTATTTAGTGCGCATGGAAGAGATGCGGCAATCAAACCGCATCATTACTCAGTGTGTTGCCTGGTTAAAAGCGAATCCGGGTTCGGTGATGAGCGATAACCATAAAGTTGCTCCACCATCACGTTTAGATATGAAAACGAATATGGAAGAGCTGATTCATCATTTCAAATTATTTACCGAAGGTATTCATGTGCCTCAAGGAGAGGCTTATGCCGCAGTCGAGCACCCGAAAGGGGAGTTTGGCGTCTATTTAATTTCGGATGGCGCTAACAAACCCTATCGGATGAAGATTCGCGCGCCTGGCTTTGTCCATTTAGCGGCCCTCGATGAAATGGCGCGGGGCCATATGATTGCCGATGCTGTGACGATTATTGGCACCCAAGATATTGTCTTTGGGGAGATCGACCGCTAATGGCCACTTTATTTTCTGCCGCCTGCCGTGCTGAAATTGAGCGCAATATTGCGAAGTATCCACCTGAGCAAAAGCAATCAGCAGTGATGGCGGCTTTAATTGCTGCGCAAACCGAGTTAGGCTGGATTTCGCCCGCCGTGATTGAAGAAGTGGCACAGATCTTAGGTATGCCTACCATTGCGGTGGATGAAGTAGCTACTTTTTATAATATGTACAACACTAAGCCTATCGGCGCATACAAAATTGTGGTGTGCACAAATTTGCCTTGCCAATTAAGTCATGGCGCTGACGCTGCTGAATATTTGAAACAAACACTGGGTATTGGTTTTAATGAAACTACGCCTTGCGGTACTTTTACTCTTAAAGAAGGCGAGTGTATGGGTGCTTGCGGCGACTCTCCTGTGATGTTGGTAAACGATAAGCGCATGTGTAGTTTTATGAGTCATGAAAAAATTGATGCCTTATTAGCTGAGCTACGTAGTGCCAAGACAAATTATGCAGAAGGATCGGCAGCATGACCAGCTTGCATAAAAATCATGTGAAGCCGCTAATTTTAGCTGGCTTAACTGGCGATAATTGGCATTTAGAAGATTACGTGAAGCGCGGCGGTTATGGACAATTGCGGCGCATCTTAAGCGAACCTGTTGCACCTGAGGCGATCATTGCTGAGTTGAAGTTATCGGCATTGCGCGGGCGTGGGGGTGCGGGCTTTCCTACTGGCTTGAAGTGGAGCTTTATGCCACGCCAATTTCCGGGGCAAAAATATTTAGTATGTAACAGTGATGAAGGCGAGCCAGGCACTTTTAAAGACCGCGACATCATGCGCTATAACCCCCATGCCTTAATTGAGGGCATGATTATTGGTGCGTACACGATGGGCATAAGTGTGGGCTATAACTATATTCATGGTGAAATCTGGGATGTTTATAAACGCTTTGAAGCTGCGTTAGACGAAGCACGAGCCGCAGGTTATTTAGGTAATCAGATTTTAGGTAGTCAGTTTAGTTTTGAATTGCATGCTTCGCCAGGTTGGGGGGCTTATATTTGTGGCGAAGAAACGGCCTTACTCGAATCTTTAGAAGGTAAGAAAGGTCAGCCTCGTTTTAAGCCGCCATTTCCAGCTAGTTTTGGTTTATATGGCAAGCCGACCACCATAAACAACACCGAGACATTTGCGGCCGTGCCATTCATTTTGGCAATGGGTGGCGAGGCGTACTTAAAATTGGGCAAGCCAAACAATGGTGGCACCAAAATATTTTCGGTTTCAGGTGATGTTAATCGGCCTGGCAATTATGAAATTCCCATGGGCTTACCATTCGCAGAATTATTGCAATTGGCTGGCGGCATGCGCAATGGCTCTACCTTAAAAGCAGTTATTCCCGGCGGTTCTTCGGCGCCCGTTATTCCAGCTGCTGAGATGATGGATTTAACGATGGATTACGACAGCATTGCTAAAGCGGGCTCGATGTTAGGCTCGGGAGCTGTAATCGTGATGAATGACACGCGCTGCATGGTGCAGGCCTTATTACGGCTCTCGTATTTTTATCACGAAGAATCCTGCGGGCAATGCACACCTTGTCGCGAAGGCACTGGGTGGTTATGGCGAATTGTTAATCGCATAGAACATGGTAAGGGACGCATAGAAGATTTAGATTTATTGAACGATGTCGCCAACAACATCCAAGGCCGCACAATTTGTGCATTAGGCGATGCTGCAGCGATGCCAGTACGCGGTATGTTGAAGCATTTCCGTGATGAGTTTGCTTATCACATCGAGCATGGGCGTTGCCTTGTATCCAAGGGCGTGAGTCATCCTCTAGAAACTGCTGAAGTGGTTGGGAGTTCAAGTATATGAGCATGGTCGAACTTGAAGTTGATGGTAAGCCAGTAGTAGTTCCACAGGGTTCGATGGTGATGCATGCAGCGAATAGCTTGGGTACCTATGTGCCCCATTTTTGTTACCACAAAAAATTATCGATTGCGGCGAATTGCCGGATGTGTTTAGTCGAGGTTGAAAAAGCTCCCAAGCCTTTACCTGCTTGTGCCACACCAGTGACGCAAGGCATGAAAGTATTTACGCATTCAGCTAAAGCCCTTGAGGCGCAACGTTCAGTGATGGAGTTTTTACTAATTAACCATCCACTGGATTGCCCGATTTGTGACCAGGGTGGCGAATGTCAGCTTCAAGATTTAGCAGTGGGCTACGGCAAATCGAGTTCACGTTATACCGAAGAGAAGCGGGTGGTATTTCATAAAAATGTTGGCCCTTTAATTTCTATGGAAGAAATGTCCCGCTGTATCCATTGCACGCGCTGCGTGCGCTTTGGTCAAGAGGTTGCGGGTGTAATGGAATTGGGGATGGTTAACCGTGGTGAACATTCTGAAATAACCACCTTCTTGGGACGTACGATCGACTCTGAGTTGTCGGGCAATATGATCGATATATGCCCAGTTGGCGCTTTAACTAGCAAGCCATTTCGTTATGCCGCGCGAACGTGGGAGTTAGCGCGTAAGCGTTCACTAAGCCCGCACGATAGCTTAGGCAGTAATACGACGGTGCAAACCAAGTCTAATCGCGTGATGCGTGTAGTCGCTTTAGAAAACGAAGCAATCAATGAATGTTGGATTAGTGATCGTGACCGTTTTGCCTACGAGGGGCTAAATAGTACCGATCGGCTAACAAAGCCGATGGTGAAGCAAGATGGCAAGTGGTTAGAAACCGATTGGCAGTCGGCGCTAGATTATGTTGCCCATTCTTTACAAACGATTGGTAATTTACATGGCGCTGAATCAATTGCCGCCATTGCCCATCCTATTTCGAGTATTGAAGAGTTATATCTATTACAAAAATTAATTCGTGGTTTAGGCTCCAGTCAAATTGAAACGCGTTTACGCCAAGTTGATACCCGTGGCGCTGCTACTGTGCCTTATTTGGGAATGGCTATCAATGAATTAAGCGGGTTAAAACGCGCGCTCATCATTGGCAGTAATTTTCGTAAAGACCAGCCACTTCTTGCCGCGCGTTTGCGCACTGCTACTAAGCTAGGCTTACAAATGCATCGCTTGGATGCAGGCGGTAGCGATTGGCTGATGCCATTAGCAAGTAGCTTAACGATGCGACCGAGTGCTTGGGTCACGGGGCTTAGTGAAATTGCTTTAGCAGTTGCGCAGGCAAAAGGGGTATCAGCCCCCACAGGAATTCGCAGCCAAACCGTTTCACCTGAAGCAATGCAGATTGCGCAAGCACTATTAGAGACACCAGCGCTTAACCCATCAACAGGCTCAGACGCTCGCCCAACCCAAGCAATATTTTTAGGTGCAAGTGCTATCGCACATCCACAAGCGGCTGATTTACATGGATTAGCGCAATTTATTGCCGAACAGACTGGTGCACGCTTTGGTTTCCTGCAGGAGGGTGGTAATAGTGTTGGTGCGCATCTAGTGAATGCAGTGCAGGGCAATGAGGGTAGTATCAACTCCTTGCTCGACGGAGAGCGTCATGCTTATCTATTGATGCATGTTGAGCCTTTGGCAGACTTGCCGAACCCACAGCAAACTCGCGCAGCCTTAACTAAGGCTGATACCGTGATTGCCTTAACCGCATTCACCAGCCCCGACTTACTCGAGTTGGCTGATGTACTTTTGCCCATTACGCCCTTTACAGAAACCATGGCTAGCTATGTGAATACCGCTGGCACAATTCAAACCATTCAGCCTGCTGTAAAACCGCTCGGCGATTCGCGACCCGCATGGAAAGTGATACGCACCCTCGGAACGCTGGCAAAGCTCGATGGCTTTTTATATAACCTACCTGAAGAAGTGCGTGCAGAAGCTTTACCTGAGATGCACGATAGCGCTGTGTCTCGCGCTAATAATCAATTTACAGGACTATTTAGTTTGAGCACAACAGTGCCAGCACAGCCCGCGAGTTTAGAGCGCTTAGGAGAGGTGCCGTTGTATGGAGTTGATGCTATTGTCCGTCGTTCGAGCGCATTGCAACTAACTGCCGATGCAAAATTAGCTTCAAAGGTAGGCTTAGGGCCAGATACTTTTGCTGAACTGGGTTTGGTAGAGGGCGAAATAGTGCAAGTGACGCAAGCAGGCATGAGCGTCAATATGACTGCCACGCAAATACCTAATTTAGCTGCCGGTGTCGTTCGCTTGGCGAGCACTACTCTAGCCAGTATGCAGCTGGGGCCGATGTTTGGCCCAATTACGGTAACGCGGATTGCCGGAGAAGTGGGCTAAGCGATGGCTAATTTTCTCAACCTGATCGAAATGCAAGGCATCGCTATCTTTGGCTCATTTTGGCCTTTGGTCTGGACCTTAATCAAAATCGTCATCATTGTTTTGCCGATGTTTGGCGCAGTTGCCTACCTCACCTTGTGGGAGCGCAAACTGATCGGTTGGATGCACATTCGCTTAGGCCCTAATCGGGTCGGACCATTAGGCTTATTTCAGCCTATTGCCGACGCGCTTAAACTTTTATTAAAAGAAATTATTGCGCCTACACGGGCTAGTAAAGCCTTATACGTGATTGCGCCAGTGATGGTAATTGCGCCCGCATTTGCTGCATGGGCTGTCATTCCATTTCAGGCAGAAATGGTGTTAGCGAATGTAAATGCTGGGCTGCTGTATGTCATGGCAATTACTTCGGTTGGCGTCTACGGCATTATTTTGGCCGGCTGGGCCTCTAACTCGAAATATCCGTTCTTAGGCGCGATGCGCGCTGCTGCACAAATGATTTCTTATGAAATTGCGATGGGCTTTGCTTTAGTTACCGTGCTAATGGTGTCGGGCTCTTTAAATTTAAGCACTATCGTCATTAGTCAAGGCACGGGCCTTTTTGCTAGTTATGGCTTGAATTTCTTGTCATGGAATTGGTTGCCCCTCTTGCCAATGTTTTTAATTTACTTTATTTCAGGCATTGCTGAGACGAATCGACATCCATTTGACGTTGTCGAAGGCGAGTCGGAAATTGTTGCTGGCCACATGGTGGAATATTCGGGCATGGCTTTTGCGATGTTTTTTTTAGCCGAGTATGCCAACATGATTTTGATAGCGGCAATGGCTTCTGTCTTATTCTTAGGCGGTTGGCTGCCTATTCTTGATTTACCGATGCTGCGCGATATTCCGGGCTTCTTCTGGCTATTTGCTAAAACATTTTTCTTGTTATCTTGCTTCATTTGGTTGCGCGCCACCTTACCGCGTTATCGCTATGACCAAATTATGCGCTTAGGCTGGAAAATTTTTATCCCCCTCGCGGTTTTTTGGGTGGTGGTCGTTGGCGCCTGGATTGTTTCGCCTTGGAATATTTGGAATTAATTGAAGCCATGATCAAAAAATCATTCAAACGGATTAGTCAATTTTTCGATAGCCTCATGCTCAGAGATATTTTGACGGGAATGTCGATTACGGGACGTTATCTTTTTAAACCAAAGTTTACGATTCAGTACCCCGAAGAAAAGACACCTTTGTCACCCCGTTTTCGTGGCCTCCATGCTTTACGGCGTTATCCAAATGGGGAAGAGCGGTGCATTGCTTGTAAATTATGTGAAGCCGTTTGCCCTGCTTTAGCAATTTCAATTGAATCAGATCAGCGTGAGGATGGTACCCGCCGTACGACCCGTTACGACATTGATTTAACTAAATGTATTTTTTGTGGCTTCTGTGAAGAAGCATGTCCGGTTGATGCGATTGTGGAAACCAATATTTTTGAATACTTTGGTGATAAACGCGGCGACCTGTATATGACTAAAGAAATGTTATTAGCTGTTGGCGACGAGTATGAAAAAGAAATTGCTGCTAATCGTGCTGCCGACGCCCCTTATCGTTAATGCTGAATAATTAAAGAACCCGTGGCCCTCGAACCCTCTACTATCTTCGCAATTTTCTTTTATGCCTTTGCGGGCTTATTGATTATTTCTGCTTTGCGGGTGGTAACGGCAGCCAACCCAGTGCATGCCGCACTCTTTTTGGTGCTGGCATTTTTCTGTGCCTCAGGAATTTGGATGCTATTACAAGCAGAATTTTTAAGTCTAGCGCTAATTTTGGTTTATGTTGGGGCGGTGATGGTGTTATTTCTATTCGTGGTGATGATGCTAGATTTAGATTTAGCCCATTTGCGCCGCGATTTTAAAAAATACCTCCCAGTGGCATTTTTAATGGGGATTGTGATTGTTTTAGAATTAGCAGTCGTATTAATTCGCAGTTTTATTGGAACTCGTGCACCAGTTCAAGTGATGAGTGAGGAGCTAGCGAGCAACAATACCCAAGCGCTCGGTAAATTAATTTTTGTTGATTATGTTTATGCCTTTGAAGTAGCTGGCGTTATTCTATTGGTTGCCATTATTGCAGCTGTAGCGCTCACTTTACGACATCGTAAAGATTCGAAGACCCAAAATATTGCTGATCAAGTTGCTGTTAAGGCTAGCGAGCGCCTGCGTATTGTGACGATGCCAAGCGAGATGGATGCCAAACAAGATGCTGAGCAAAATCGTCGCGGGAGGCAAGAATGACTATTACTTTGGCTCATTATTTGGTGTTGAGTGCCATTCTGTTTGCAACCAGTGTGGTGGGGATTTTCTTGAATCGTCGCAACTTAATCGTATTGCTAATGGCAATTGAATTAATGCTACTTTCAGTCAATATTAACTTTCTTGCCTTCTCTCATTTTCTGGGTGATATGGCTGGGCAAGTTTTCGTCTTTTTTATTTTGACGGTGGCTGCTGCTGAAGCTGCTATTGGTTTGGCAATTTTGATCGTGCTCTTTCGTAAACTCGATACGATTAATGCTGAAGATCTTGATCGGCTTAAGGGTTAATAATGCAAACGAATTTAACCCTACCACTCTTATGTGCCATTCCGCTTGCTCCATTAATCGGTGCAATCATTACTGGTTTTTTTGGTACGGCGCTATTCGGCAATCGTTTAAGTAAAGTAGGCTCTCAGTCGCTCGCTATTATGGGCGTCATTATTGCTTTTGCCTTGTCCTGCCAAGTTTTCTTTTACGTGCAGGCAGGTGATTATTTCAATGGCGAGGTTTATACCTGGATGCAATTGGGCGAGCTTAATTTGGGTATTGGTTTTTTAATTGACTCACTCACCGCTACCATGATGGTAGTAGTGACCTTTGTGTCATTAATGGTCCACATTTATACGATTGGCTATATGCATGGCGAGGAGGGTTATAACCGCTTCTTTTCATATATCTCTTTGTTTACTTTTGCGATGTTAATGTTGGTGATGAGCAATAACCTCTTGCAACTCTTTTTTGGTTGGGAGGCAGTGGGGGTGGTGTCTTACTTGCTAATCGGCTTTTATTTTGAACGTCAAACTGCCGTGTTTGCCAATATGAAGGCCTTTTTAGTGAATCGGGTAGGTGACTTTGGTTTCATCTTGGGCATTGGTTTAATTTTGGCTTACACCGGCTCGATGAACTATGACGCAATTTTTGCTCAAAATACCGCGCTTGCTGCTCAAACACTTCCTGGTACCAGTTGGAATCTAATGACGGTAATTTGTATTTGCTTGTTCATTGGTGCGATGGGTAAGTCGGCTCAATTTCCATTGCATGTTTGGTTACCAGACTCAATGGAAGGGCCAACACCAATTTCTGCCTTGATTCATGCGGCTACTATGGTGACAGCGGGTATTTTTATGGTCTCACGGATGTCGCCCTTATTTGAATTATCCACGACAGCCCTCAGCTTTATTTTGGTCATTGGTTCGATTACCGCATTGTTTATGGGCTTCTTAGGCATTGTGCAAAACGATATCAAACGTGTAGTGGCTTATTCCACGCTATCACAGTTGGGCTTCATGACCATTGCCTTGGGTGTATCGGCTTATCCAGTCGCTATTTTTCATTTAATGACCCATGCTTTCTTTAAGGCCTTATTGTTTTTAGCGGCGGGTAGCGTGATTATGGGTATGCACCATGAGCAAGACATGCGCAAAATGGGCGGCCTGTGGAAATATATGCCCATTACTTGCCTGATGATGTTGATTGGCAGTTTATCGTTGATTGGAACGCCATTCTTTTCCGGCTTTTACTCGAAAGATTCGATCATAGAAGCCGTTGCTGCCAGCGATATACCTGGCTCAGGGTTTGCCTATTTTGCCGTCATGGTAAGTGTGTTTATTACCGCTTTGTACTCATTCCGTTTGTACTTTTATGTTTTTCATGGCAAAGAGCGGTTTCATCAACCCAGTCATGCTGCGCACCAGGCCGAACATCATGATGAACACGCAGACATTGCTGATCATCACGGTTTAGCCGCTGGTGAAGTGCCGCATGAGTCACCTTGGGTGGTAACGGTGCCATTAATTCTATTGGCCATTCCGTCCGTCATCATTGGTTTTTATGCCATTGAGCCGATGTTGTTTGGGGATTTTTTTGGTGACTCGATGTTCATTGATCTGAGCCAGCATCCCGTAATGGAAGAGTTAGCGAATGAATTTCATGGCCCCATTGCGATGGCCCTTCATGCGCTGACCTCTTCGGTAACAATCTTAGTGGCCCTAGGGGTGTTAACTGCAGCGCTAGGCTATTTATGGGTGCCTAGCTTACCAAGCAAAATTGCCCACACCTTTGCGCCATTGAAAAAATTACTTGATCATAAATATTACTTAGACGAACTCAATCAATTGATCTTTGCTAAGGGTTCTATTATGTTAGGTCGCGGCTTATGGCATCGAGGTGATCAACGGCTAATTGATGGTTTACTGGTTAATGGCAGTGCGCATTTAGTTAGTCGCATGGCTGGAGTAATGCGGCATTTGCAGTCGGGTTATTTATATCACTATGCATTTGCGATGATTTTAGGCCTAGCCGTTTTATTGGCTTGGGTTTTATATGCTTACTTACCTTATGTGCGCTAGGTATTAATTTCATGACACTTTCATTCGCAATCTGGACACCAATCTTCTTCGGCCTTGTGCTGTTGATGTTTGGTTCAGATAAATCCACTGTTGGTTTGCGCTATCTAGCGCTCTTTGGTGCAGTTATTAGTTTTATTGCCACCTTACCTTTAATTTTAAATTTTGATCTTGCCAATGCTGGCATGCAATTTGTGGAAAAGGTCAGTTGGATTCCGCGCTACGATATTAATTACTATTTAGGAGTTGATGGGATTTCAGTATGGTTTATCGTGCTTACTGCATTCATCAATATCTTCATAGTGATTGCCGCTTGGGATGTAATTCAAGTCAAGGTTTCTCAGTATCTAGCTGCCTTCATGATTTTGTCGGGCTTAATGATTGGCGTATTTGCAGCGCTTGACGCTTTATTGTTTTATGTGTTCTTTGAGGCAACCTTAATTCCGATGTATGTAATTATTGGGGTATGGGGTGGGCACAACCGTATTTATGCAGCCTTTAAGTTCTTCTTGTATACCTTGCTGGGCTCGTTACTGACTTTAGTGGCCTTGCTCTATCTATATAACGTCAGTAATAGTTTTGATATTCTGGTTTGGCAAAAGACGCGCTTAGATATTGTTGAACAAGTCTTTTTGTTTGCGGCGTTTTTCATGGCCTTTGCAGTTAAGGTGCCCATGTGGCCACTACATACCTGGCTTCCCGATGTGCACGTTGAGGCTCCCACGGGCGGTTCTGTAGTGCTAGCAGCCATTATGTTGAAGTTAGGCGCGTATGGTTTCTTGCGCTTCTCTTTGCCAATAGCACCTGATGCTAGCCAATATCTGGGCCCTTTTATTATTTTCTTATCTTTGGTGGCAGTGATTTATGTTGGTCTGGTTGCCTTAGTGCAGCAGGATATGAAGAAGTTGGTAGCGTACTCGTCGGTAGCGCACATGGGTTTTGTAACCCTGGGATTTTTTCTATTTAGCCCGCTTGGTATTGAGGGTGGAATTGTGCAAATGATTTCACATGGCTTTATTTCGGGTGCCATGTTCTTATCGATTGGTGTTTTATATGAGCGGATGCATACTCGGCAAATTGCGGATTATGGCGGTGTAGCACATACGATGCCTAAATTTGCAGTGTTTGCTGTCTTTATGGCAATGGCTAATTGCGGTTTACCTGCAACCTCAGGCTTTGTGGGTGAGTTTATGGTGATTCTGGCGGCAGTAGATTACGACTTCTTAATTGGGGTCTTAGCAGCCACAGCTTTAGTTCTTGGCGCCGCTTATTCTTTATGGATGGTGAAGCGGGTCTTTTTTGGTCCGATTGCCAACCCCCAGGTAGCCGCGCTGAAAGATATTAATGGGCGTGAGTTTTTCATGATGGGCGCATTATCGATCTGTGTGTTGTGGATGGGGGTATATCCCAAACCTTTTACCGATATCATCCATCCCGCCGTAATTAATCTGCTGCAACATGTTGCCGTAAGTAAATTGTAGGATAGAACAGATGCAAGCACTTGACCTTATTGCCATTTTCCCCGAATTACTGTTACTGGTAACCGCCTGCTTTTTATTGGTAGCTAGTGTTTTTGTGCGTGAGCGCCCAGTAATAATCAGCAATGCTTTTGCTGCTAGCGAAGAACCGGATATTTTTCATACGCCCCGTGGGGTTGGGTTTGTTTATTTCTTCACCATAATTTTATTAGCTGTTCTTGCCATTGCATTTATTGGCCGCTTTGATGATGTATCACTATTGGCAATGAATGGCTTGTTTCAGTCTGATCCAATGGCCAATTTACTCAAAGCAGGGTGCTGTTTAGCTTTGCTAATTAGCTTGATTTACTCTAAACAGTATTTACAAGATCGGGGCTTATTTCGTCCCGACTTTATTGTTTTATGTTTATTTGCTTTGCTCGGGCAATTGGTACTTATTTCTGGGGCAAATTTACTGAGCTTATATTTGGGCTTGGAATTAATGGCTTTATCAACCTATGCATTAGTTGCAATGCGCCATAGCAGTGCTAAGAGTGCTGAGGCAGCAATGAAATATTTTATTTTGGGTGCTTTGGCTTCTGGTTTTCTTTTATATGGCATGTCGATGCTGTATGGCGTAACGGGCTCATTAGATTTGCTCGAAATTTTTCAGGCGGTTGCTGACCCGCGCATTAATCATTTAGTCTTGGCTTTTGGAGTGGTTTTTATTGTCGCTGGCTTAGCTTTTAAAATGGGCGTAGTACCATTTCATATGTGGGTACCCGATGTGTATCAAGGTGCTCCTACCGCTGTAACACTGCTTATTGCGGCAGCCCCTAAATTAGCCGCTTTTGCTTTGCTCTTCCGTTTACTGGTAAATGCTTTATTACCTTTAATGGGTGATTGGCAGCCGATGTTAATTCTGCTAGCGATCTTGTCACTAGTTTTAGGTAATGTCACCGCAATTGCCCAAACTAATCTCAAGCGGATGCTAGCTTATTCAGCGATTGCGCAAATGGGTTTTGTTTTATTAGGGATGCTGGCCGTATTTGATGAGCATGCTTATAGTTCCGCCTTTTTTTATGCCTTAACCTATGTCATAACTACTTTAGGCAGCTTCGGCTTATTAATGCTGCTTTCGCGCAAAGGCTATGACTGCGAAACGCTAGATGGTCTAAAGGGCTTAAATCAACAACATCCTTGGTATGCTTTTATCGGCTTAATTTTGATGTTTTCGCTTGCTGGGGTTCCGCCTACTGTTGGCTTTGCGGCAAAGCTAGCCGTTCTTGAAGCCTTGGTGGATGCACAATATACTGGTTTGGCAGTACTTGCGGTATTGGCGTCTTTGGTGGGCGCTTTTTATTATTTGCGGGTAGTTAAGGTCATGTACTTCGACGAGCCAATCCATGAGTTACATGCAGTGAGCGGCTCTAGATTTGCACGGAGTATATTAAGTCTGAACGGCATTTTAGTTTTAGTCTTAGGTATTTTCCCCGCTGGCTTATTAACATTGTGTTTAGATGCTATGCGTCGCACTTTGTTAGGCGTTTAATGACTGAAAAATCACTCAGTGATTTAGCCATTGGCGATGCCCATTTGCGTGAAGAGCGCGTTTCGGGTGAGGCCATCTACGATGGTATTTTTTTGCAGATGAAACGCGATGTTGTACGCCTGCCTGATGGGGCAGAGGCAATGCGTGAATATTTAACTCATCCGGGCGCCGTAGCCATTTTGGCTATATTGGATGATGGCCGGGTGCTCATGGAGCGACAGTATCGTTACCCCATTGCTAAAGCTTGCTTAGAAATTCCAGCGGGTAAGTTAGAAATTGGTGAAGACCCTTTACTTTGCGCACAACGTGAGCTTCTAGAAGAGACCGGCTATACCGCAAGTACATGGTCTTTTATTCGCCGCATTAATCCGGTGATTTCCTATTCAACAGAATTTATCGATATTTACTTGGCACAAGGGCTTATAGAGGGTAAAAGTCAGCTTGATGCAGAAGAGTTTTTAGACGTATTTGCTGCGCCTCTAGAAGATTTACTGCAGTGGGTTGAACGTGGCGAAATTACCGATGTGAAGACGATTATTTCGAGTTACTGGTTAGAGCGTTATCGGCGCGGCTTAGTTTTACCAAAATCTTTATAATTAGATATTTATTTATAGCCCTTGAATTTATGCAAATAATCCTTATCTATTATTGGTATGAAAGTCTATAACCTTTCTTGTGCACTGACCCATTCTTTTGAAGGCTGGTTTGCTTCGGAGGCAGATTGCCTATCACAACAGGCGAATGGTCTATTAACTTGTCCAATATGTAATAGCAATGAGGTTATTCGGCTACCTTCTGCACCCCATATTGGTGATCGGCTTGGCGAGCGCAATGCAGTGCAAACACAGACTCAGCTTGAACCACAAATGCAGGAGGCCTTTTTAAAGGGCGTGCGCCAATTAATTAATGGTGCAGAAGATGTTGGCACTGCATTTGCTGAAGAGGCGCGGCGCATTCATTACCATGAAGCCCCCGAACGCAATATTCGCGGCCAAACAACGCAAGACGAAGCAGAATCATTACGAGAAGAGGGCATTCAGGTATTAGCTTTGCCCGCGCTTCCAATCCTTAAAAATACCCTGCAGTAAGCCACTTAATTTCTATTAAGTTGTTAATGATTTGCAGTTACTTTGAGGTTGGCATGACGAATTCTGCGCCTTTGCTAATACTTTCTGGCCAGCGCTGCATCACACTTTTTTGCTTAGTATAAAAACGGACACTTTCTTTGCCGTAGGCGTGGGTATCGCCAAAGATGGAGCGCTTCCAGCCACCAAAGCCATGCCAGGCCATGGGCACAGGAATCGGTACATTAATCCCCACCATGCCGACTTGCACACGGCGGGCAAATTCGCGCGCAATATTACCATCGCTGGTAAAGCAGGCAACGCCATTCCCAAATTCATGGGCATTGACTAAATTCAAAGCGTCGGCAAAGTTAGCCACCCGCACGCAAGAAAGTACTGGGCCAAAAATTTCTTCACGATAAATTTTCATCTCGGGAGTGACATGATCAAAGAGGGTGCCACCAATCCAGAAGCCTTGCGCAAACTGTGGAGATTTAAATGGGCGTCCATCAACCAATAATGTGGCGCCACTAGCTACGCCACTTTCTATATACCCAGTAATGCGCTCAAGGGCTGCGCGACTTACTATCGGCCCCATCTCGGCATCGAGCTCCATCCCGTTTTTAATTTTCAGGGACCGTGTCCGTTCAATCAGCTTTGGCATGACTTTATCGGCTGCATCGCCAACCAGAACCGCAACTGAAATAGCCATACAGCGTTCGCCAGCGGAGCCATAAGCAGCTCCAACTAAGGCGTCAACCGCTTTGTCGATATCGGCATCGGGCATGATGACCATGTGATTTTTAGCTCCCCCGAGGGCTTGAACGCGTTTGCCAAAATGGGCGCCACGCTCATAAATATAGTTGGCAATTGGGGTTGAGCCAACAAAGCTTAGGGCCTTGACGTGAGGATTTTCAAGCAAGGCATCAACTGCTTCTTTATCGCCTTGTACGACGTTAAAGACACCGTCAGGCAAACCCGCTTCTTTGAGTAAGCGCGCCATGAATAAAGAAGCCGATGGGTCGGTAGGGCTCGGCTTGAGGATGAAAGTGTTGCCGCAGGCTATTGCCATTGGAAACATCCACATTGGCACCATGACCGGAAAGTTAAATGGAGTAATTCCAGCAACTACTCCTAAAGGCTGGCGCATGACCCAATTGTCGATGCCTGTCGAGACTTGCTCGGTGTAGTCGCCTTTGAGTAGCTCGGGAATACCTGTGGCGAATTCGACAATCTCTATTCCGCGAGTGACTTCGCCTTGGGCATCTGTAAAGACTTTGCCGTGCTCAGCAGTAATAATGGCGGCCAATTCATCGCTATGGCGATTTAGCAGCTCGAGGTATTTAAAAAGAATGCGCGCGCGCCGTAGGGGCGAGGTATCCGACCATGCAGGAAAAGCAGCTTGTGCAAGCTCAACAGCCGCATCAACCTCGGCACGGTTAGCCAAGGCAACTCGCCTGGCAATTGCGCCAGTAGCGGGGTTATACACATCTGCAAAGCGACCCGTTCCAGGTTGAAGGATTTTACCGCCAACAAAGTGGCCAATATCTTCTTTAATTTCAAAGGCTTGCGGTGCATTCATCAAGTTTTACCCTAGTTATTGTATGGAGTTGAAATGAAGGGTTTACAGGCAAAAACCTGCGAAAATAAGAACCCTCATGGGGATCTCGTTATTCTATCGGTTTGGCCAATTTTTTGTTGAAAGTGCATATGAGTTTGTTATTTTCTAAATACACCTTAGGCTCGCCCAAGGGCGGATTAGAGCTAAGTAATCGGATTGTTGTGGCACCGATGTGCCAGTATTCCTCCGCTGATGGTGCGGCCACCGACTGGCATCTCATGCACTGGGGTAATTTATTAAATAGTGGTGCAGGCCTTTTTATTATTGAGGCTACCGGCGTTTTACCCGAAGCGCGTATTACACCAGTGTGCTTAGGTTTATGGGATGAGCGTACCGAAGCCGCGCTGAAAGATAAGCTTACGCGGGCCAGGGCGTTAGCACCAGCAGTACCCGTTTTTATTCAGCTCTCGCACGCTGGCCGCAAAGGTTCTAGCGCCTCGCCATGGCACGGTGGCCAATTAATTGATGAGGGGGCTGGCGGCTGGCAAGCATCAGCGCCTTCAGCCGTGCCGCAACTGCCCAATGAAAAACCACCCCGCGCCTTCACCCCAGATGAAATTCAAGACTTGATCCAAGCGTTTGTCATTGCCGCGCAACGTGCTGAGCGGATTGGGATCGATGGAGTAGAACTGCATGGTGCTCATGGGTATTTATTGCATCAGTTTTTATCACCTATTGCCAACCATCGCACTGATCAGTATGGGGGCTCGTTTGAGAATCGGATTCGTTTGGTAATTGAGTTATTCACAGCTGTCAGAGCAGCTTATCAAGGCGTTTTAGGCATTCGCCTTTCTGCTTGCGATTGGGTTGAGGGCGGCTGGACCCCTGAAGAAACCGCTGAATTAGCTTTGCGTCTGAAGACCCTAGGATGTAATTATGTCCATGTTTCATCAGGGGGCGTTTCGCATTTACAAAAAATTGCTATTGGTCCCAATTACCAAGTTTCATTTGCCAAATTAGTTAAAGAAAAATCGGGCTTACCTACCATGGCAGTGGGCTTAATTACCGATCCCCATCAAGCCGAAGCGATTTTGCAAGCTGGTGATGCCGATTTAATTGCGCTGGCTCGCGCCTTCCTCTATAAACCGCGTTGGGCTTGGGAAGCTGCCGCCGCTTTACAAGGTGAAGTTACTGCTAGTAGTCAATATTGGCGTTGTTTACCGCGTGAGGCGCAAGCTGTTTTTGGCGCAGTACGTATTGGCCAGCGCTAATTTATAACCAGCATTTTTATTTAAAGGGTTTATATGCCATTATTTAAGCGACTAGCAATGATTTTCAGCCTAGGTCTGAGCGGATTAGTAGGGCTAGCAGTGACCCAAGCTGCTGTTGCGCAATCTTTCCCTGATCACGCCATTACTTTAATCGTGCCCAATCCGCCTGGTGGCTTGGTCGATACATCGGCGCGTTTATTGAGTGAACCCCTTGCCCGCGTTCTTGGCGAAACGGTGATTGTGGAAAATAAACCTGGAGCAAGTGGCAATACAGCTTACCAGTTTGTGGCTAAAGCTAAGCCAGATGGGTATACCTTGTTGATTTCCTATTCGGGATACCACGTTGGTAATCCGGCCTTAATGGATAAATTACCGTGGGATCCGCTTAAAGATTTTGCGCCAATTGCGTTACTTACCGTCTCAACTAATGTGATTGCGGTGCATCCCTCAATTCCAGTAAATAACTTAAAAGAACTGATTGCTTATGCGAAAGCCAATCCAGGCAAGTTAAATTATGCTTCGCAGGGTAATGGCTCGGTTTCACATATTGGTACGGAAATTTTTAAACAAACCACCGGAATTGAAATGGTGCACGTGCCTTATAAAGGCTCTGGACCCGCAATTCAAGATGTCTTGGCTGGACAGGTACAGGTATTTATAACGACACCGCCATCGGTGATGCAGCACGTGCAAAGTGGCAAATTAAAAGGTTTAGCAGTGACGGGCAAAACCCGTCACCCCTCGATGCCCAACGTACCCACTACGGCTGAGGCTGGCTTGCCAAGCTTTCAGCTCGAGTCGTGGGTAGCTTTGTATGCTCCTGCTGCTACTCCGGCACCAGTCATTCTCAAGCTAAGTGAGGCAGTGAAAAAAAGTTTAGAGCAGGCAGAAGTCAAGCAACGGGCCGATACCGCAGGCGTTGAAGTGCGTTACCTCAACCCCCAGCAAATGGATGCGCTCTTGAAAAAAGAATTGCCCTATTGGAACAAGGTGATTAAAGCCGCTAATATTAAGCTTGATTAAATAGAAAGAAGTAGCAATGTCCCAGCAAGAACATCCGCAGGCTTATACCCTGCGTGAAGCGTGGTTAGAAGCAGCAGTGAAGTATTTAGAGCCCATTTTTTCTAAAGCAGGTTATGCCATTCCCCCCGTGCGAGTCTCATGCGGATTTCCGGCATCGAGTAGCCCGCGTACGACCTTAGGGCAATGTTGGCCACGGGAACGTTCGGGCGCTAGTGTTAATGAAATTTTTATCTCGCCCAAAATTGATGAACCCGTAGCTTTGTTAGATACACTGGTGCATGAGTTATGTCATGCTGTTGATGATTGTTTTAGCGGGCATGGCGAAGATTTTAAAGGTATCGCCCAAACAGTAGGGCTTGAAGGACCAGCGCGAATGGCAAAAGCGAATGAGGCCCTGGTAGTGCGTTTAATGATGATTAGTCAAGAGCTTGGCCCTTATCCACATCAAGCTATCGTATTTCCACCGCCACGGCCGAGTAACGCCAGCCGTAATAAGGCTACCTGCCCTCAATGTGGTTACGAGGTCACTTTACTGAAGAAGTGGGCTAGTTATGGCGCCCCGATTTGCCCAAAAGACTCGCTCAGAATGGTCGAGGCCATGCCTCAAACAATTGAAAATACCACCCTTACCGAGCTAGTACAAGAGCCCGATGAAATTCGACGCGCCATTAGCTAAGCGCTAAAATATCCTAACAATAATTTCTACACCGCATTTGTTATTACTCTAAGAATGCTTCCCTAATTTACTACCTTACTAAAATTAATCATCATTATGAGCGCACAAAAAATCATTCAAAATCCAAAGATCGCGATTATTCCTGGTGACGGCATTGGCAAGGAAGTCATGCCTGAGGGGGTTAGAGCCCTAGAGATCGCAGCCAGTAAGTTTGGTATCAACTTTCAGTTTGATCACTTTGATTTTGCAAGTTGTGACTACTATTTGAAGCACGGCAAGATGCTGCCCGATGATTGGTTTGATACCTTAATGAAATACGATGCTATTTTCTTTGGTGCGGTGGGTATGCCTAATATTTTAGCCGACCACCTTTCTTTGTGGGGTAGCTTAATTCAATTTAGACGGGGTTTTGATCAATATGTGAATTTACGCCCCGTACGATTATTGCCCGGTGTACCTTGTCCTTTGGCCAACCGTAAGCCTGGTGATATCGACTTCTTTGTGGTGCGTGAAAATACCGAAGGTGAATATTCAAGCGTGGGCGGCAAAATGTTCCCCGATACCGAGCGCGAATTTGTCGTACAAGAATCGGTTTTTACGCGCATTGGAACCGATCGGATTTTAAAGTTTGCCTTTGATCTAGCGCAAAGCCGATCTAAGAAACACCTGACGTCGGCAACGAAGTCGAATGGTATTGCTATTACGATGCCATATTGGGATGAGCGAGTAGAAGCAATGGCTAAAAAATACCTTGATGTAAGGATGGATAAATATCATATTGATATTCTCACGGCGCAGTTTGTGATGAATCCCGATCGCTTTGATGTGGTCGTAGCAAGCAATTTATTTGGCGATATCTTGTCTGATTTGGGTCCAGCATGCACTGGCACGATTGCAGTTGCACCATCGGGAAGTATTAACCCTGAGGGACTTTATCCCTCATTGTTTGAACCAGTTCATGGTTCAGCCCCCGATATTTTTGGTCAAAATATTGCGAACCCGATTGGTCAAATTTGGAGTGGTTCGATGATGCTAGATCATTTGGGATACCCCGCTGCGGGCAAAGCAATTTTCTCAGCAATTGAAAAAGTCTTAGCGGCTGGACCAAACCATGCCCCATTAACACCCGACTTAGGTGGTAAGGCTTGTACTGCAGATTTAGGCAAGGCAATAGCCGCAGCAATTTAATTGCGGGCTAGGGGGTAATTATTTAGCTGCCCCAGACGGGCTCCTTTTTATTGCTCTTAGCGATTTCTGTCATGACAACTTGATGTGCTTCGCAATCTGCAGCACTAGCCTGTAAGACAATTAAGTCTGTGGGTAGTGCGCGGGCTTGTCCAGTAGCATCGGTTTTACTATCGTAATCAATTAAATCGATGGTGAGGTCTTCTTGGCCACGGGTCATCGCTAAATAAACTTCAGAAAGAAGCTGCGCATCTAACAGAGCGCCGTGTAAAGTGCGGTGCTCGTTACTAATTGCAAAGCGGTCACAGAGTGCATCGAGTGAATTACGTTTACCTGGAAACATTTGTCTAGCATCAACCAAGGTATCAATCACATTGCTCAATTGCGCCTTAAAGCTTGCCCGCTTTAAGCGATTAAATTCACTTTCTAGAAAACCTAAATCAAAAGGGGCATTATGAATAATGACTTCAGCATCAGCCAAAAATTCCATTAATTCATCGGCAATATGGGCAAAGAGGGGTTTATCTGCCAGAAATTCACGTGATAGGCCGTGAACCGCATAGGCCCCCGCATCAATTTCACGCTCAGGATTAATATAGCGATGAAAGGTGCGATTACTAAGGCGGCGATTAATTAGCTCCACGCAACCAATTTCAATAATGCGATCGCCAGTTGCGGCATTCAACCCAGTAGTTTCAGTATCGAGAATAACTTGGCGCAAGATTAAGTAGCCACCAAATCTTCAGGCGGGATTTCCATCGGCCCAGTACCAGCATATTTATCGAGGTAAAGATAAATAACGGGCGTAATAATCAAAGTAACAAATTGCGAAAAAATGAGGCCGCCTGCTACTGAAATGCCTAATGGCTGTCTTAATTCTGCACCAGCACCTAAACCAAAGGCAATTGGTAAGGCGCCCATTAAAGCAGCTAGGGTGGTCATCATAATGGGGCGAAAGCGCAAGGCACAAGCTTCACGAATCGCTTGCTCGGGGGTCATACCATGGTTACGTTGCGCCTCAAGGGCAAAGTCAATTAGCAAAATCGCATTTTTCTTCACAATGCCAATGAGCAGCAAGATACCAATCGAAGCTATCACCGTTAGCTCAAAGCCAAACAAGCGTAGAGCGAGTAAGGCGCCAATCGCTGCAGAGGGTAAGCCTGCCAAAATAGTGAGGGGATGAATATAGCTTTCATAAAGTACTCCGAGTAGTACGTAAATAACCCCCAGCGCCGCCAAAATTAAAATGATTTGTCCCGATTGATTATTTTTAAAAACTGCGGCGTCGCCGCCATAACTCGTAATAATAGAAGGTGGCAATTCAATGGCTTTCACGTATTTTTCGATTTGATCGGTCGCATCACCTAAGAATATATTTGGTGCCAAGTTAAATGAAATCGTGACTGCCGGAATTTGTCCCTGATGGTTTACTGCAGTAGGGCCTATAGTACGTTTAAAACTAGCAAGACTTGAAAGTGGAATGAGTTTATCGGTAGCACGCCCGCGCACAAATATTTTATTGAGGTCCGTTTCAAACTGGCGATCTTCGGGCGCAGCTTCAAGAATTACGTAGTAGGTGTTGACGCTGCTGTAAATTGTGGAGATTTGTCGTTGACCAAAGGCGCTATACAGCGCAGTACGAATATCAGCAATATTGACTCCAGCCCCTGCTGCTTTTTCACGATCAATGTCAATTTGAACATTGAGTCCTTTTAATTGCGAGTCAGTAGTAACATCGCGAAACATCGGATTACTACGCATTTTTTCAAGTAACTTTTCGGCCCACTGGTTAACCCCCTCAAACCCAACACTTTGTAGGGTGAATTGATAGCGACTTTTACTAACGCGACCACCCAATTGTAAATTTTGAACCGGCCGCATATAAATATTTAAACCAGGTAATTGCTTAAACTGATTTCTGAGGCCCTCAAGTACTTGAGGCATTGGGAGGCGGTCACCCTTTGGTTTTAAGATAATTAAGAAGCGTCCTGTATTTGTGCCAGTACTCAGGCCGCCACCAATGATTGAAATTGAGCTCTCTACATTGGGATCTTTGCGCACAATTTCTGCAGCACGATCTTGTAAATCTAACATGGCAGTAAAAGAAATATCTTCTGCCGCTTCGGTTGTAGCGGTAATTTGGCTAATATCTTCTTCAGGAAAAAAGCCAGTAGGGCTATACATAAATAAGAGCACCGTAATAACAAAGGTCGAGATCGCTCCCCACAAGACGATTTTACGATGATGTAATGCTAAATCAAGGTAATGCAAGTAGGTCTTCAACGTCCATGCAAATATTCTGTCAAATTGCCTCAACAAGGCATTGTCGATGGAGTGCTCACCTGGTTTTGGTAAAAAGCGACTACAAAGCATGGGCACTACAGTTAACGACACTAGGGCGGAAACTAAAATGGATAAGGTCACTACAATTGCAAACTCATTAAATAACAGTCCAATGGGGCCTGGCATAAAGAATAGGGGAATAAATACGGCCACTAGAGAAATCGAGATTGAGATAATAGTGAAGCCCACTTCTTTGCTACCAATGAGTGCCGCCTTTAGAGGATCCATGCCTTTCTCAACATAACGCATGATATTTTCTAGTACCACAATAGCATCGTCGACTACGAGCCCCACTGCTAAGGTAATACCAAGGAGCGAGATATTATCTAGGCTATAGCCTAATATATAAAGCAAAAAGAAAGCGCCAATGAGTGAAATTGGCATGCTAATCGACGGAATAATTGTGGCAGAAAGGTGCTTTAGGAAGAGAAAGATGACCAACACCACGAGAAAAATAGTCAGGCCTAAGGTGAGGTTGACATCGTGAATTGAGTCTTTAATTGAGAGCGAGCGATCGTTTAATAATTGCAACTTAATTGAAGCGGGCATCTGTTGTTGAAATTGGGGCAGCAGTTTTTTTACTGCGTCAACAACTTCAACTGTGTTGGCATTAGGTTGCCGTAAAACTGCAATTGCAATCGAGCGCTCACCATCGGCAGTAGCCCAGGTTTTAATATCTTCATAACTTTGCAAGACATTGGCTACATCTTTTAAGTACACCGGTAGGCCATTCCGTTGGGCAACTACTAAATTGGCAAATTGCTCGGGCTTGAGCATTTGCTCATTTGCATAAATCGTAATACCTTGACGCGGACCATCAAGAACACCCACTGGACTATTTGAGTTTGCTTTATTTATAGCGATTGCGATTTCATCTAAGGTAAGGTTGCGGCTAGCTAAGGCATCAGGACGAGCAAGTACTCGAATGGCATAGCGTTTCGCTCCATAGACTAAGACTTGTGCCACCCCAGTAATCGTTGAGATTGTGGGCGAAAGTAAGTTTTCAGCGTAATCATTCAGCTCAGCAAGGTTCATTGAAGGTGAACTCATACGCACGACGATGACGGGGGTATCGGCAGGATTAATTTTGCGATAGGAGGGCGGCACCGTCATTTCAATTGGCAAGCGTTTTTGTGCGCGTAGTAGGGCAGCTTGCACATCGACAGCGGCTTTATCGATATCGCGGTTGTTATTAAATTCTAGGGTAATGTTCGTAACACCTAAGAAATTACTGGAGCTAATGACTTTAATGCCGTCAATCGTTGAAAATTCTTTTTCTAAGGGTAGCGCGACTGAAGAAGCCATATTTTCTGGCGAAGCACCTGGCAAGGTGCCGCTGACAGAAATAATGGGGGTATTAAAACTCGGCAACGCTGCGACTGGAATTTTGAAATAGGCAATGACGCCAGCGATTACGATAGCCACGGATAGCAAGACGGTCATGACTGGCCGGCGGATGCATAACTCGGAAAGTGTCATTTAGCGGCAGCAGGTGCGGCGACAGGCGCGGCAGGGGTTGTGGTAGGCGCAGCACTTTTTACTGGAGTAGAGCCAGTAGCTGGTGTAGCTTCACGAATTTTGGTGCCCGGACGTAAATTTTGTTTGCCTTCAACTACCACTCGGCTGCCGGGCGCAACGCCAGTAATAACTGACTGGCCTTGATATTCATAAACCACAGAAATGGGTTTAACAGCCACTTTATCACCGGCTTCAACGATATACACAATGCGACCTTTAGGGCTAATAATGATCGCTTGGGAAGGTACGACTAATGCATCTTTCAGTTCGCCAGCATTGAGCTTCACACGGGCAAATTCTCCTGGCAATAGGATCCCTTTTTCATTAGGGATTTGCGCCTTCACACGTACCGCTGCGATGACAGGATCGACTTGGTTATCAACCACTAAAACGTTACCGACATAACTTTTGTTGCTTGAGTCTCCTACAGTGACTGTAACCTGCATAGGGGTTCCCGCGCTTTGAGTTTCTAGAATAATGGGAATGTCTTTTTCCGAAATCACAAACTGCACATTGATGGGGTTAAGTTGAGTGATGGTAACCATGGCTCCAGTGGTGGTAGTGGCAGTTGAGCTGGTCGCAGTGATTACGGTGTTACTGGCTTGTACCAATGAGCCTGGAAAAACATTAATAATGCCGGTGCGCCCACTAATGGGAGCGCGAATCGAGTCGAACGAGAGCTGCACTTGTGATGCGTTAGCAGCAGCTTGAGCCGATCTTGCATTGGCTAGAGAGGTATCGAGCCCCGCTTTAGAGATAAAGTTTTTATCCATTAGCTCTTTAGCGCGTAAATATTGTTTTTGCGCATCATCTGCGAGCGACTTCAGTTTTTCATAGTTTGCTTTATCTACACGATCATCGAGCAAAAATAATAAGTCACCCTGTTTCACTTCTTGGCCATCTTTAATGAAAATTTTGCTTACCGTATTGGTAACCATGGGGCGAATATCGACAATACTGTTTGCCACAATGGTGCCGGTTGCTTCAATTACCAAGGGTACATTTTTAGCTTGCACAATAACCGAGGTAATGGTTTGTGGTCCACCTACTTTATCTGCTGGCGGAAAGAAATAGGTATAGGCTTTTGAGCCTACGTAAATCAAAATCAACAAGGCAATAAGACGCCATTTGTATTGACGAATAAATGCCTTGACACTAGCCAGATTAATTTTTTTAAACCGCGCGAGCAGTACTTGAGCAGTGGGGCGAGCCAGCAGCGCTTGAATACTTTGCCAAACTGCGCAGGCTGTTTTTTTAGTGCGTTTGCCTAAAGCATCTAATGTGGAGGAAAGCCAGTTTTTTTGCAGCACAGTTTTTAAATTTATATCTTGGTTAAAGGTAAAGGCAAATTGAATTATTGCAGTGCCTATTTTTTCTATCCAGCAAGTGTTCGCCACATTTTCGCATAAGCTGGAATTTACTGAAGATCGTGGTTTCCGGGCTGACTAGGGTAAAAATTCTTCAACCCCGCGATTGGCCAATTGATCGGCCAGCTCATTGCCTGGGTCGCCGTTATGGCCCCGCACCCAATGCCATGAAATGGTGTGTTCTGGCAATAAAGAATCGAGTTCTTGCCATAAATCGGCATTTTTTACTGGGGCTTTTGCGGCAGTGCGCCAATTTCGGGCTTTCCACCCATCTAGCCACTCTGTAACCCCTTTTTGCACGTATTGAGAGTCGGTATAAAGGGCAACCGAACTAGCTTGTTTGAGGGCCCGTAGCGCATAAATAACGGCGCTAATTTCCATGCGATTATTGGTAGTGAGCAAAGCCCCGCCATGCAATTGCTTTTCATGGTGCCCTGAGCGTAAAACTGCGCCCCAACCACCTGGACCAGGATTGCCTTTGCAGGCGCCATCGGTATAAATCGTAATGTGCGGTAAAGCGGTTTTTTTATTCATTCCCTGGTGGCCTTGCGTGCTGCTCGACAGCGGGGGTAAGTTGGGTAAGGGCTTTAAGTCGTTTGGCGGGAATGCGCCCAAGCAGATGCATGCCAGGAGTTCGCTTAATAGCTGAAATCAAAAAGACGGCCCCAAAAATAGGCCACCAGCGATTCCCCATCGGTTCTAAAAAATCCATTCTTGTCATGCCGGCGGAACTTTGTAAGGGAAATTTATAACAGCCAAAATGACCTCGATCAACTGAATAATCCAGTAATTTTAGCCAATCTTTCAGGCGTAGCAGACTAATAAATTGCCCGGTTCGTGGTAAATAGGGTGTGCCAAATAAATGGCTTAAATATTGCCTGACACCCCAAATGCTGGCTGGATTAAATCCTGAAATAATCACCCGGCCTTCGGGTAGCAAAATACGATCGACTTCCCGCAAAATTTGGTGGGGATCGGCCGCAAATTCCAACACATGGGGCAGCAGCACTAAATCAATACTTTGACTAGCAAATGGGAGTTCGGTAGGTAAACCCTCGACGATATGCCACTCTTGGCTCTGCGCTTTGATGCCAACCTCACCAGGGCTAACAGAGAGCACATGCAAGGGCATCCGATTGGCGTTTAAGCCGTCGAGCTGGGGTAAGCCAATTTGCAAAGCATGAAAGCCAAAGACATCACCCACGGCGGCTGCGAAGCGTTTTTCTTCCCAAGCTAAGACATATTGGCCCGGTGGCGAGTTTAGCCATTGTTCCCATGAAGACCACGGTGGGGCGTCATGCGCCGCGGAGGGTGGGGGAGTTGATATCATTAGGTCTTGTTTGTATCCGAGGTTTTCGTCTCATGGTCAAGAGTACAGCATTGCAAGTTTGGCCGATTCCTGCCTTTAGTGATAACTATATCTGGTGCATTCACGATGGTCATAGTGCACTGATTATTGATCCGGGTGATGCGGCCCCCGTTATTCAATATCTGCAAAAAAATCGGTTGCAGTTAAGCGGAATTTTGATCACTCATTATCACGCTGATCATATCGGCGGGATTGCCGATTTATTAAGTGCCACTCCCAATGGCGACGCTTTACCAGTTTATGGGCCTGCGGCAGAAGTGATTGCTGAACGAACCCACGCTTTAATGCAGGGGGATGAGTTTGCCATCGCTGCACCTGCGATTCATTTTCAGGTTCTCGAGGTGCCTGGTCATACCTTGGGGCATATTGCCTACTTTGCCCCCGCAATACAAGTTCAAGAGGCCAGCGAGGATGCGCAGCAGGGAGCAGAGCCGCCACGGCTATTTTGTGGCGATACTTTATTTGCTTCTGGTTGTGGTCGTTTATTTGAAGGCACACCCACACAAATGCAGACATCTTTAGCAAAATTTGCTGCCTTACCAGGCAACACCTTGGTGTACTGTACCCATGAATACACCCTTTCGAATATCCGTTTTGCTTTGGCAGTTGAACCGCATAACGTTGATTTAATTACTTGGGCCAAACGGGCAGAGGGCTTACGAGCAGCACATTTACCCACCGTACCAACAACCATTGCGCAAGAAATGAAAACTAATCCTTTTATGCGTTGTGATCAAGCGGATGTTATCGCTGCAGCATGCAAGATTGCTCAGCAACCCGCTCTAAAAAGCCCGGCAACTGTGTTAGCAGCGATTCGTGCTTGGAAAGATCAGTTTTAGTGCGCAGTGCAACGGGCTATAGCTTACAGTTATACGGGCTAGCAATCCTTGCTGCCCTAGCCTTGGGGGGCTGTGCAACAGGGCCCCAATGGAGTTCTGACACGCCCACAGGCGCAATTTCTAAAGACCCGCGCGCTGCAAAAGCCCCGCGCATTAATTTAAATGAACAGTCGGTTAGTAGTTTAGAGGCACCTAGTAATAATTTGTGGATTCATATTCGTAATGGCTTTCAAATGCCCGAGCTCGAAAGCCCATTAGTCATTCAGCAAACAGTTTGGCTTGCGGCACGCCCTGATTATGTACAGCGCTCAATGGCACGTTCATCGCGGTATTTGTTTTATATCGTGCAAGAGGTTAATTTACGGGGCATGCCTACAGAGTTAGCCCTCTTACCTTTTGTGGAAAGCGCGTTTAATCCGCAGGCTAAGTCCGTTGCTAAGGCCTCGGGTATATGGCAGTTCATGCCTAAAACAGGCAAAGACTTTAAGTTAACCCAAAATGTATTTCGGGATGAACGGCGCGATGTATTGCAGTCTACTGACGCCGCTCTAGATTATTTGCAGCGCTTATATAAACAATTTGGCGATTGGCAACTGGCTTTAGCTGCGTACAACTGGGGCGAAGGTAATGTGCAACGCGCAATTCGTAAAAATCAGGCAGCGGGCTTACCCATTGGCTACAGCGATTTAAGTATGCCGAATGAAACGCGCAACTATGTACCTAAACTCATGGCCTACCGCAATATTGTGATGCAGCCAGAAGCCTATGGCATTGTTTTGCCGCAATTAGAGAATCATCCGTATTTTGTGGCCGTGGATGTTACTCGCGATATTGATGTCAAACTCGCGGCAAATTTAGCCGAGATGCCGCTTGAGGAGTTTTTAAATTTAAATCCCTCATTTAATAAGCCAGTTATTTTAAGCGCCGCTAATCAACAAATTTTATTACCGTTTAGTCGCGCTGAAATTTTTCAAGCGAATTTAAAACAATATCAAAAACCATTAGCATCTTGGACGGCTGTCACTATTTCAAAATCAGAATCACCCGAGCAAGTTGCGAAGACCCTTGGAGTGGATGTGACGCAATTACGTGAGGTAAACGGCATTCCAAAGGGCATGCGCATTAAAGGGGGGTCGACGGTTTTAGTTCCAAAGTTGGCCAATAAAACCAGCGATATTTCTGTGAATTTAGCTGAAAATGCAAGTCTGAGCCTAGAAAAGCCGCCACCACCCCCAAAACCCAAAAAAGCGGGTACGCATTCTAAGGCGGCCTCGCAAAACGGGGCAACTAAGCGTAAATCCCCATCGACAGAGACAGCGAAATCTGCGAAAAATATACCCAATAAGCCCTTAACTGCGACAACTAGCAGTGGCAAGGTAACTGTTAAAAACTAACGTAATGGGGTCGGAACTACTATGGTGCAGGCAAGCAAGCAACACACTTCTTATAAAACTGTGCATCAAGCTTCAATTACTGATCCAATTCAATTTTGGGGAGAGCAGGCCAAGCTTATTCATTGGGAAAAGCCGTTTAATCAAGTCTTGGATTATTCCAATCCGCCCTTTAGTAAATGGTTCGCGGGCGGCTTAACCAATCTTTGTTACAACGCAGTCGATCGGCATTTAGCGCAACGTGGCGACCAAATTGCTTTGGTGGCAGTTTCCACCGAAACCAACCAAGAAAAAACTTACACCTTTCAAGAGTTGCATGCGGAAGTGAATCGCATGGCAGCAATTTTAAAAACTAATGGGGTAAATAAAGGCGATCGCGTTTTAATTTATATGCCGATGATTGCGGAAGCCTGTTTTGCCATGCTGGCTTGCGCGCGAATTGGGGCAATTCACTCAGTGGTCTTTGGGGGTTTTGCCTCACATAGCTTGGCAGCGCGAATTGATGATGCGCAACCCCAAATGATTATTTCAGCTGAGGCTGGCATGCGCATGGGTAAAGGCGTACCTTACAAGCCTTTATTAGATGAGGCGATTGCTTTAGCTGTATCAAAGCCAGCCAAGGTGCTCATTGTGAATCGGGGGTTGACTCCATACACAGCTGTAGCGGGGCGCGATTTAGATTACGCTGCCGAGCGGGAAAAAAACATCGCTGCACAAGTTCCCGTGGAATGGGTTGATGCCACGCATCCCTCCTATATTTTATATACCTCTGGCACAACTGGAAAACCGAAAGGCGTGCAGCGCGATACGGGTGGTTATGCCGTGGCCCTTACAGCGAGCATGCAGCATATTTTTTGTGGCAAGCCAGGTGAGACGATGTTTACTACATCGGATATTGGCTGGGTAGTAGGGCATAGCTACATTATTTATGCACCACTTTTAAACGGTATGGCGACCATCATGTATGAAGGCACGCCGTTACGACCCGATGCAGGAATTTGGTGGAGTTTAGTTGAAAAATATAAAGTCTCGGTGATGTTCTCTGCGCCAACGGCAGTGCGCGTGCTGAAGAAACAAGACCCTAGTTTTTTAAGCAAATATGACTTGTCGAGCTTGCGCTATTTATTTTTGGCTGGTGAACCACTTGATGAACCCACTGCGAATTGGATTCATGGCGCCATTAATAAACCCGTAGTAGATAACTATTGGCAGACCGAAACCGGCTGGCCTATTTTGGCAATTCAAAGTGGAGTTGAGGTCATGCCCCATAAATTTGGTTCGCCTGGCTTACCTTCCTTTGGGTACAACATGAAATTGCTCGATGATGCTACTGGCGCTGAGTTAGGCGCCGACGCCAAAGGCGTAATTGCTATTGAGGGCCCCTTACCACCGGGTTGTATGCAAACGATTTGGGGAGATGATGCGCGTTATGTGAAGACCTATTGGGAATCAATTCCTGGCAAGTTAATTTATTCGACCTTCGATTGGGGTATTAAAGATAGTGATGGTTACTTTTTTATTCTTGGGCGTACCGATGATGTAATTAATGTGGCTGGCCATCGATTAGGAACACGTGAAATTGAAGAAAGTTTGTCTAGTCACCCGAATTTAGCCGAGGTTGCCGTAGTTGGTATTGCTGATCAATTGAAGGGCCAAGTTGCGATTGGCTTTGCTATTCCGAAGGATGCTTCACAAACTGCTACTTTAGAAGCCGAACTGATGAAAACAGTGGATTCCCAGTTAGGCGCCGTTGCTCGCCCAGCAAGAGTCTACATCGTTCATGCTTTACCCAAAACGCGGTCAGGAAAAATTGTGCGACGTGCTTTACAAGCAGTGGCTGAAGGGCGCGATCCTGGCGACATCAGCACTATGGAAGACCAAGCGGTTTTGGCGCATATTAAAGAAGTGATTGAGCAAAAGCGCGGCTAGTCTGTAGGCAAGCTGGTATGATAGTGGGGTTCGTAACTCATAAATTACCCTAGCGCTTAAAGACACTCACCTCCCGCAAATTGTCCCGGGTAGGTCTTTTGGGGCGAGCAGGGTCGGATGGCAGTAGGGATTGGAGAATTTTTGTCACCCTTACTTCCTTCTTTTCCTCCCGCGGTACTGGCGCTCGCAGATGGCAGCGTTTTTGCTGGTTACAGTATTGGCGCCCCTGGTGAAACTTCTGGTGAAGTTGTTTTTAATACCGCCATGACAGGTTACCAAGAAATCTTGACTGATCCCAGTTACGCAAGGCAAATTGTTACCTTAACTTATCCACACATTGGTAATGTGGGGGTGAATGCGCAAGATGCAGAATCGGCGCAGGTTTACGCAGCAGGTTTAATAGTGAAAGATTTATCGCGGCGGGTTTCGAATTTCCGTGCTGAAGATAGTTTGGAACATTATTTGCAAGAGGCCAAGGTTCCGGGTATTGCTGGTATCGATACCCGTAAGTTAACGCGATTATTGCGCGATAAGGGTGCACAGTCAGGCGCCATCGTGGCCGGTCGTATTGGCGATAATGTGGCGGAGTTAAGTAAACAAGCTTTGCAGTTAGCAAAATCGTTTGCAGGTATGGCTGGTCTCGACTTAGCGCAAGTGGTTACCACTCCATATGCCTATGAATGGCGTGAAGGTGAATGGGAATTGCATGGCCCCATTGGTAAGCCAGCCTATCGGCTGCTTGATGAAGATAAACCTCCAAAAAATATAGGCAAATTAAAACATGTCGTGGCCTACGACTTTGGTGTGAAACGTAATATCTTAAGAATGCTAACTGAGCGCGGCTGCTTATTAACGATAGTGCCAGCTAAAACGAGTGCCGCTGAAGTGATGGCGATGAAACCAGATGGCGTATTTTTATCGAATGGCCCAGGTGATCCCGAGCCATGCGATTACGCCATTACAGCTGCCAAGACCATTATCGACGCTGGAATTCCTACCTTTGGTATTTGTTTGGGGCATCAAATCATGGGTTTAGCGGCGGGGGCCAAAACCCTCAAAATGAAATTTGGTCATCATGGTGCAAATCATCCCGTTAAAGATCTCGAGAGTGGCAAGGTTGCCATAACTTCACAAAACCACGGCTTTGCAGTTGATGCAAAAACCTTACCAGCTAATGTGCGCATTACTCACGTGTCTTTATTTGATGGTTCATTGCAAGGCTTAGCTTGGAAAGATAAGCCGGCCTTTTGCTTCCAAGGTCACCCTGAAGCATCGCCCGGACCCCATGACATTGCTTACTTGTTTGATCGCTTTATAGATTTAATGCAAGCTCCTAAGCAGCAGGAGGTTACCCGTGCCTAAGCGTAGCGATTTAAAAAGTATCTTAATTATTGGCGCTGGTCCGATTGTGATTGGTCAAGCGTGTGAGTTTGATTACTCTGGTGCGCAAGCTTGCAAAGCTTTGCGTGATGAAGGTTACAAAGTTATTTTGGTTAATAGTAATCCTGCGACCATCATGACCGATCCCGATATGGCCGATGTAACTTACATTGAACCCATTACCTGGGAAGTAGTTGAGCGCATTATTGCGCTAGAAAAGCCCGATGCCATTTTGCCAACAATGGGCGGCCAAACTGCCTTAAATTGCGCACTTGATTTGCATCGTCACGGGGTTTTAGAAAAATATGGTTGCGAACTCATTGGCGCCTCTCCCGAAGCGATTGATAAAGCAGAAGATCGGCAGAAGTTTAAAAATGCCATGACGAAAATTGGCCTAGGCTCGGCTAAATCAGGCATTGCCCATACCATGGAAGAAGCCTTAGCAGTGCAACAACGCCTTCAAACTGAAACCCATAGTGCCGGTTTTCCAGTAGTCATTCGTCCTTCATTTACGATGGGTGGTTCTGGCGGCGGTATTGCTTATAACCGCGAGGAATTTGAAGAAATTTGTAAGCGTGGTCTCGAGCTATCACCCACTAATGAATTATTAATTGAAGAATCATTATTGGGTTGGAAAGAGTTTGAGATGGAAGTGGTGCGTGACCGAGCAGATAACTGCATTATTGTTTGCTCGATTGAAAACCTCGATCCGATGGGCATCCATACTGGTGATTCAATTACCGTTGCCCCAGCGCAAACTTTAACGGATAAAGAATATCAATTGATGCGTAATGCTTCAATTGCGGTCTTACGAGAAATCGGTGTTGATACAGGTGGTTCGAACGTGCAATTTTCTATTAACCCGGTTGATGGACGCATGATTGTTATTGAAATGAATCCCCGGGTCTCGCGTTCTTCGGCCTTGGCCTCAAAGGCTACTGGCTTTCCGATTGCCAAAATTGCTGCCAAGTTAGCAGTGGGTTACACCTTAGATGAATTACAAAATGATATTACTGGTGGCACTACGCCAGCATCGTTTGAGCCTACCTTAGATTACGTCGTAACTAAAATTCCCCGTTTTGCTTTCGAAAAATTTCCCCAAGCCGATTCACGCTTAACGACGCAAATGAAATCGGTTGGTGAAGTCATGGCAATTGGCCGCACTTTTCAAGAATCATTTCAAAAAGCCTTACGTGGCTTAGAGGTTGGGGTCGACGGACTCGATGAAAAATCGACTGAATTAGAGGAGGTCATTCAAGAAATTGGTGAACCTGGCCCAGAGCGTATTTGGTATGTGGGCGATGCTTTTCGATTAGGCATGAGCCTTGATGAAATTTATGACGAAACTAAAATTGATCCTTGGTTTTTAGAACAAATTGAGGAACTCATCCAGCTAGAGGCAGACGTCAAGCTGCGCCAGCTTGATTCCCTAAAGGCTGCCGAATTACGTTTCTTAAAGCAAAAAGGCTTTTCTGATCGTCGCTTAGCCCGATTAATGCAAGTCGATACTGCTGCGGTGCGCGCCGCACGCCAGCGCTTAAAAGTATTGCCAGTTTATAAGCGGGTCGATACTTGCGCTGCCGAATTTTCTACTAATACTGCTTATTTGTATTCTACCTATGAGGCCGAGCACGGTGAATGTGAAGCTAACCCAAGTCAACGTGACAAGATCATGGTGCTAGGTGGTGGCCCTAACCGGATTGGCCAAGGGATTGAGTTTGATTATTGCTGTGTGCATGCGGCGCTAGCCTTGCGTGAAGATGGCTATGAAACCATCATGGTGAATTGCAATCCTGAAACCGTGTCAACCGACTACGATACTTCCGATCGTTTGTACTTTGAACCGCTTACTTTAGAAGACGTATTAGAAATTGTTGCCAAAGAAAAGCCGCTAGGTGTCATTGTGCAATATGGCGGCCAAACGCCGTTGAAGCTAGCGTTAGACCTAGAGGCGAACGGCGTGCCAATTATTGGTACCTCACCCGATATGATTGATGCGGCTGAAGATCGTGAGCGTTTTCAAAAATTGTTGCAAACCCTAGGTTTGCTCCAGCCACCAAATCGAACCGCGCGCGCTGAAGATGAAGCCTTGATATTAGCTGAAGAAATTGGCTATCCTCTGGTGGTGCGGCCATCGTATGTATTGGGTGGTAGAGCAATGGAAATTGTTCATGATGGCCGCGATTTACAACGCTATATGCGTGAAGCGATGAAGGTCTCGCACGATTCACCGGTTTTACTAGATCGTTTTTTAAATGATGCGATTGAATGCGATGTCGATTGTATTAGCGATGGGCAGCAAGTCTTTATTGGCGCGGTGATGGAGCATATTGAACAAGCTGGAGTGCATTCGGGTGACTCCGCCTGCTCTTTACCGCCTTACTCCTTAATACCCTCAACAGTCGCTGAAATAAAACGTCAAACTGCAGCGATGGCTAAAGGCCTCAATGTAGTGGGCTTAATGAATGTGCAGTTTGCGATTCAGAATGTAGCTGGTAAAGATGTCATCTACGTTCTGGAGGTGAATCCGCGTGCTTCGCGCACTGTTCCCTATGTATCGAAGGCCACAGGGCTGCAATTAGCAAAAATTGCCGCGCGCTGTATGGTTGGTCAAACATTAGCTCAGCAAGGTATTGTGGCCGAGGTTATTCCAACTTACTTCTCAGTTAAAGAAGCGGTCTTTCCCTTTAATAAATTTCCTGGTATTGACCCTATTTTGGGCCCCGAGATGCGTTCTACTGGTGAGGTAATGGGGGTAGGACGAACTTTTGGTGAAGCGCTGTTTAAATCGCAATTAGGCGCTGGTATTAAGTTGCCTAAAAGTGGCACGGTCGTATTGACTGTGAAAGATAGCGATAAGGCAGTTGCAGTAGAAGTGGCCCATATCTTGCATGAATTAGGCTTTCCCATGGTGGCGACCAAAGGTACTGCCGCAGCAATTACGGCTGCTGGATTACCTGTGCGGATGGTGAATAAGGTTAAAGATGGTCGACCCCATATTGTTGACATGATCAAAAACGGGGAAATCTCCTTGGTCTTTACTACCGTTGATGAAACCCGTACCGCCATTGCCGATTCTCGCTCGATTCGCACCAGTGCCCAGGCAAATAATGTGACTTACTACACTACCATTAGCGCAGCTAGAGCTGTCATGGAAGGTTTATTAAGTTTTAGTAAGAGTTCAGATAGCGGCAAAGATGCTTTAGCGGTCTATTCCTTGCAGGATTTACACCGCTCACTGCCATAGCTTAGAATTAGGGTTATGAGCACAATTCCATTAACTAAGCTTGGCGCGCAACTTTTGAAAGAAGAGCTGCAGCGCTTGAAGCACGTCGAGCGCCCAGCGGTGATTAACGCAATTTCAGAAGCCCGTGCCCAAGGCGATCTTTCTGAAAATGCCGAGTACGATGCCGCAAAAGAAAAGCAAGGTTTTATTGAGGGTCGGATTCAAGATCTGGAAAGTAAATTAGCCGCCGCCCAAATTATTGATCCTGCTACCTTAGACGTCAATGGGCAAGTTGTTTTTGGAGCCACGGTCGATTTAGAAGATTTAGAAAATGGCACGAAGTTTACCTACCAAATTGTGGGTGATGATGAGGCTGATATCGCGGTCAATAAAATTTCTATTAGCTCACCTATTGCGCGGGCTTTAATCAGCAAGGAAGAGGGCGACGTGGTTAAAGTGCAAGCGCCTGGCGGCAATCGCGAAGTTGAAATTTTAGCTGTACGGTATATTTAATTTATTTCAGCTATGCCGATGGTCGAAGTGGTACCAGTAAATTCAAGCTATGCTGGTGCACGGCGCCTATTCATGATACTCAGCAATTTATGGGTTGGCAGTATATTAACCGTCGGTTACTTGGTCGCTCCAACTATTTTTTCCCAACTCTTTGATCGGCAAGCCGCTGGCATGATGGCTGGCGCAATTTTCCGGGTCGAGGCTTATGTAAGTTTGGTGACATCTGTAGGGCTTTTGGTTTTTGCCAATTTACTGATCAATCGCGGCTTGAATCAATTTCGTCTCGTTCGCTGGTTATTACTAGGCATGCTGATTTGTACTTTATGCGCGACATTTATTCTCATTCCTTGGTTAGAAATGATACGCGACCAGGCTTTACAGCAGGGTATGCCAGTGATGCTTTCACCATCAGCTACTTTATTTAGTAGGCTTCATGGCATGTCGAGCATTTTATTTTTATGCCAAAGTGTTTTGGGTTTAGTCTTGGTATGGCGGTTGAGTGGAAAAGCGGAATAGATTCAGCTAAACCAATAAACTCAGCTAAACCATTTGTATTACCCCAATAATTTTTTCTTAGTGCTGCTTTGGCGCACTTTGCGCCGCTTAGGGTTTGGTGCTGGCGCGCTTAATTTGCGCGAGGTGTAGCCTGCCGAAGTCCAGCCAATTTTAGATTCACGTACCGGCGCTTTCGAGCCCTTGCCAACTGTTTTTGGTGGCGTGCTGACTTTTTTGCTTGCGGTCTTGCGCGTTGTCTTGAGCGCAGTTCGTGGGGCTTGAATTTTTTTCTTGGTCTTTTTAGCCGAGCGTGCAAAAGCTTCATCTTCTGCGGCAGTAGGTTTGGGGCGCCAGACTACGAATAGTTTGCCAATCTGTTGTACTGGGGCTGCGTGCAAAGCGTCGCAAAGCTTGGCGTACATCTCGGCACGTAATTCACGATCATCGCCCAGCACCCGAATTTTAATCAGCTCATGGCTTTTAAGTGCCAATTGCGCTTCTTTGATGACGTTGGCACTCAAGCCAGCATTGCCAATCATGACAACAGGATTAAGATCATGGGCTTTGGCTTTAAGCGATTTGCGTTGGGCAGGGGTAATGGTTAATTTAGTCATAGCTTGCGATGATAGTGCATTCGAAATTACACGCATTTGCACTGCTACAAAGAAATCAGCGAAAATAGCCCATCGTGGCAAAAAATAAATTTAATAAAAGCTGGTTACAAGATCATTTAAATGATCCCTATGTAAAGATGGCCCAAAAAGATGGCTATCGCGCACGGGCGGTATATAAGCTTAAAGAAATTGACGAGCAAGATCATTTAATTAAAGCAGGTATGGTGGTCATCGATTTAGGTAGTGCTCCAGGCAGCTGGTCTCAATACGTACGTACCCGCTTAGTTGAGCTAGGCAAAAGCAATCCCAAAATTGAGTCGGGCAAGCCGGACGGCTGCATCATTGCCATTGACTTGCTGCCCATGGAAGCCATTGCTGATGTTAGTTTTATCGAAGGAGATTTTCGTGAAGACGCGGGAATTGCTGCCGTTACTGCTTTGCTACCGGGGGGAGTGGATAGCAAGGTTGACTTGGTACTGTCTGATATGGCGCCCAATTTATCAGGGGTAGGGGTTGCCGATGCTGCCCGCATGGCGTATTTGGCTGAATTAGCCCTTGATTTTGCCGTGGCACGCTTAAAGCCCGATGGCGCTCTATTGATTAAAAGCTTTCATGGCAGTGGCTACAGCCAAATTGTCGAGGCTTTTAAAAAGGTCTTTAAAACCGTAACCCCTCGAAAGCCTAAGGCCTCGCGAGATAAATCGGCTGAAACCTTTCTCTTGGGTCGAAATTTAAAGCCTGCCGCTATATCCTCAGGGACTTAGGGCTTGATTAACCCTAATAACAACAGTAGTTTATTGGATTTATTTGTTCTCAGCCCTTGAATATAGGGAGTAGTAGAATCATATACATAGGGTATTCATGGGGTTTACGGTGTTTATTGGGGTTTTATAGGTTTTTACTCCCGAATTAATTCGGCAAAGGTGTGCATTTGAATAGCAATATGTTCCAGAAAATTGGGGTTTGGCTCATTGTGGGTCTGGTTTTATTCACCGTTTTCAAGCAATTTGATAAGCCGCGCTCACAAGAGCAGGTTACTTACTCGCAATTTATGGATGACGCCAAGGGCGGCAAAATTAAACGCGTGGATGTACAAGGCCGTACCCTTCAAGTAACGCCTAGCGACGGCGTTAAGTATTCGATTATTTCGCCTGGCGATATTTGGATGGTAGGCGACTTGATGAAGTTTGGCGTGCAAGTAACCGGTAAAGCGGAAGATGAGCCAAATTTATTGGTATCTGCTTTGTATTACCTCGGACCCACTTTATTGATTATTGGTTTTTGGTTTTTTATGATGCGCCAAATGCAAGGTGGCGGCAAGGGCGGTGCCTTTTCTTTCGGTAAATCGAAGGCGCGCTTGATTGATGAAAATAGCAATACCGTGACCTTTAATGATGTGGCGGGTTGTGATGAGGCCAAAGAAGAAGTATCTGAATTAGTCGATTTCTTAAAAGACCCGCAAAAATTTCAAAAACTGGGTGGGCGAATTCCGCATGGTGTGTTATTGGTTGGCCCTCCAGGTACAGGTAAAACCTTATTAGCGCGCGCCATTGCTGGTGAAGCTAAGGTACCGTTCTTTTCGATTTCGGGTTCCGACTTTGTGGAAATGTTTGTTGGTGTGGGCGCATCGCGTGTGCGCGATATGTTTGATAACGCTAAAAAACATTCACCATGCATTATTTTTATTGATGAAATTGATGCCGTTGGTCGCCATCGTGGTGCTGGTATGGGCGGTGGTAACGATGAGCGCGAACAAACCCTCAATCAAATGTTAGTTGAAATGGATGGCTTTGAGAGTAATAGCGGCGTAATTGTCGTTGCTGCGACTAATCGCTCAGATGTGCTCGATCGGGCCTTATTGCGTCCAGGTCGTTTCGATCGCCAAGTACACGTTGGCTTGCCGGACATTCGGGGCCGTGAACAAATTTTGCAAGTACATATGCGCAAAGTACCGATTAACCCCGATGTCGATGCAGCAGTAATTGCGCGTGGCACTCCCGGATTTTCTGGTGCCGATTTAGCGAACCTGGTGAATGAGTCGGCTTTATTTGCTGCGCGCCGTAATAAACGCTCAGTTGATATGCAAGACTTCGAAGACGCTAAAGACAAAATTTATATGGGTCCCGAACGTAAATCGGCAGTTATGCGTGAAGAAGAGCGGCGCAATACGGCTTATCACGAATCGGGTCACGCAGTGGTGGCGAAAACCTTGCCCAAAGCCGATCCAGTGCATAAAGTCACGATCATGCCGCGCGGTATGGCTTTAGGCGTTACTTGGCAGTTGCCTGAGTTTGATCGCATTAATATGTATAAAGATCGGATGTTGGAAGAGCTGGCTATTTTGTTTGGTGGCCGTGCCGCCGAAGAGGTTTTCTTACACTCGATGAGTACTGGGGCCTCTAATGACTTTGAGCGCGCGACAAAACTGGCGCGTGATATGGTGACGCGTTATGGCATGAGCGATAGCTTGGGCACCATGGTCTATGTTGATACCGAACAAGACAATATGTTTGGGCGCATGAATGTGAAAACGGTTTCTGAAGAGACGCAGCAAAAAGTCGATGCTGAAATACGTACCCTCATCGATACGCAGTACGGTGTAGCCAAAGCAATATTGGAGCAAAATCGCGAAAAAGTAGAGGCCATGGTAGTTGCTTTGTTGGAATGGGAAACCTTAGATGCTGAGCAAATTAATGACATCATGGCAGGTCGTCCACCACGGGCACCTAAGCCACCCCCAATTACCAGCGCTTTTGGAAACTCAGCTGGTGGGGCATCAGGTCCTACAGCTGATAATGCCCCAGCACCAGCTTAAGAAATAATTACGCTGTAATGTACGTGCAAAATCTGCCCACGGCTTGGCGCTGTGGGCGTTTTCTTTTTGACTGGCAGAAACGCATGCGTCCTTTAGTCATGGGGATTCTGAATGCGACACCCGATTCATTTTCAGATGGGGGGCGTTTTGCTAGTCGTGATGCCGCTTTGCGTCAAGCTGAGCATATGATTACCAGTGGCGTTGACATTATTGATATTGGTGGCGAATCAACCCGCCCTGGTGCTGAAGCGGTGCCAGTAGATATTGAGCTTGAGCGGGTACTGCCCATCATTGAAGCATTGCGCGATTGTGGCACCGCCCTATCAATCGATACCTATAAGCCACAAACCATGCTAGAGGCCTTAAAGCTAGGTGTCGATTGCGTAAACGATGTCTGGGCTCTGCGCCAACCGGGGGCATTAGAAGTGGTTCATCAAGCGGGCTGTGGGGTGGTGCTAATGCATATGCAACGCGACCCGCAAACCATGCAATTTAATCCTGAATATTTAGATGTTGTTACAGATGTGAGATTATTTTTAGCAGAACGGGCCAAAGAAGTAGAGGCAGCAGGGGTTAGTACCGAGCAAATTATTCTCGATCCTGGCTTTGGTTTTGGTAAAAGCCTTGAGCATAATTTACGCATGTTACGCGAATTTGGCTCATTTACCGAGTTAGGGTACCCAGTTTTATTGGGCATTTCCCGTAAATCGATGCTGGGTAAAATTAGCGGCAAGGAAGTGCATGAGCGCTTAGCCCCCGGCATTGCTGCGACGATTATGGCGGTTGAGCAGGGCGCAGCGCTGGTTCGCACTCACGATGTACCAGAAACCTTTGATGCACTTCGCTTATGGGAAGCGGCGCGGGTTTTATAATCAATCTATGAAAAAGAAATATTTCGGTACCGATGGTATTCGTGGAGAAGTAGGGCAATTTCCTATCGTCCCTGAATTTGTGATGCGCTTGGGCTATGCTACTGGCAAGGTGCTTAGTCGTGATCTTGCGCCAGGCGAGCGTTGTTCCGTTTTAATTGGTAAAGATACGCGAATTTCTGGTTATTTACTCGAGGCCGCTCTTGAAGCAGGCTTTTCTGCTGCTGGTGTCGATGTCAGTTTATGCGGCCCTATGCCTACCCCTGCTGTTGCCTATTTAACGAATGCCTTACGCCTTTCAGCAGGCATTGTTATTTCGGCTTCGCATAATCTTTATCAAGATAATGGCATTAAATTTTTCTCTGCCCAGGGCGACAAAATATCGGATGAGTTTGAATTGGCAATTGAAGCCCTATTAGAAGAGCCGATGGGGTGCGTTAGCTCAGAGCATTTAGGAAGGGCATTTAGACTACGCGATGCAGCTGGTCGTTATATTGAATTTTGTAAGTCGACCTTTCCTAATCATTTGAATTTGCGCGGTATGAAAATTGTGGTCGACTGTGCTAATGGTGCTGCTTACGATGTAGCTCCGAATGTCTTTCATGAATTAGGCGCAGAAGTGATTTCTATTGGCATTGAGCCTAATGGTCGCAATATTAATGATCGTTGTGGCGCGACTGCACCGGCTGCTTTAATCGCCAAGGTGCGCGAGACCGGCGCTGATATTGGCATTGCCCTTGATGGTGATGCCGATCGCTTGCAAATGGTCGATGCTAGTGGGCGTCTCTTTAATGGCGATGAGTTACTTTATGTCTTGGCCAAGGATCGGCTTGAGCGGGGTATGCAGGTCGGTGGGGTGGTTGGAACCCTTATGACAAACTTAGCCGTAGAAAATGCCCTGCGGACTTTGGGCCTTGATTTTGAGCGAGCGCAAGTTGGCGATCGTTATGTGTTAGAGCAGCTAAAACAAAAAAAATGGCTCTTAGGCGGGGAAGGTTCGGGCCATTTGCTCTGTTTAGACCACCATACTACTGGCGATGGCACGATTGCAGCTTTGCAGGTTTTGGCAGCGATGCGGCAAAAGAAACAAAGCTTGGCTCAATTACTGAGTGCAGTATCAATTTTTCCGCAGGTACTGATCAATATTCGCACCCCAGCCAATTACCGCTGGCAAGACGATACGCAACTACAGGCGAAGATTGCTGCAACTGAGGCTGCCTTGGGTCAGCGTGGGCGAGTTTTAATCCGCCCCTCGGGTACCGAGCCGGTTTTACGGGTCATGGTGGAGGCGCAAGATGCTTCTCTGGCGCAAAGTAGCGCTGAACAGATTGCTGCTGTAGTGCCTAAGGCAAGCTAAAAAATATTTTAAGATGAAACGATAAATAACTGATTTATATACCTATTTATCGATTGAAGCAATTTTGTTTTGGCTGTCATAAAAAGGTCATATAGAAGTCTTATGCTCACTGAGAAGATTCAACCTCATCTGCTCACTTAAGCTCTTCTAAAGGACTAATTAATAATGAATGTTTTGCTCAAAAAAGCCATCACAGTAGGTGCAGTGGTTTCTGCCACCGCCTTTTCAGTGCCTGTTTTCGCGCTTGATATCACTGGCGCCGGCGCAACCTTTCCTTACCCTGTCTACGCGAAATGGGCCGAAGCGTACAAAGCAAAAACCGGCAATGGCATGAACTACCAGTCAATTGGTTCGGGTGGCGGCATTAAGCAAATCAAGGCTAAAACCGTTGACTTTGGCGCAACTGACAACCCTGTTGCATTTGAAGAGCTAGAAAAAGATGGCATGGTGCAGTTTCCAGCCATTATTGGCGGTGTAGTGCCAGTAATTAACGTCGAAGGTGTGAAGTCGGGTCAAATTAAATTGGATGGCCCCACTTTAGCGGATATTTTTCAAGGCAATATTAGCAATTGGAACGATAAGCGTATTGCCATTATGAATCCAGGAGTAAAAATTCCTGCAGGTGACATTACAGTGATTACCCGTGCCGATGGTTCAGGCACCACCGCAATTTTTACGGACTATTTAGCCAAGACTAGTAAGCTTTGGAAAGATGCTGTAGGTTCGGGTTCTTCTGTAAAGTGGCCTGCAGCATCCACCGTTGGTGGTAAGGGTAATGAAGGTGTTGCCGCTAATGTAACCAGAGTAAAAAATTCGATTGGCTACGTTGAATATGCCTATGCTAAGAAAAATAAGCTCACGTATATTTCGCTGAAAAATATCGCAGGGCAGTATGTTGAGCCAGATGATGAGACCTTTGCAGCCGCAGCAGCGGGTACCGATTGGGCGAAGATTCCTGGAATGGGCACTTTTATTACCAACGCACCTGGCGCGAAATCGTGGCCGATCACTGGCGCATCGTTTATTTTGGTCTACAAAAATCCTGAAAATAAAACAAATGCAGCAGAAGTCTTGAAGTTCTTTGATTATGCTTTTAAAGATGGCAAGAAAATGGCTACCGAATTAGAGTATGTGCCCCTGCCAGATGCAACAACCGACTTTATTCGTAAGAATGTTTTTACTAAAGTGCAAACAAAGTAACGGAAGATTACAGGCTAGTATTTAATCCATAATTCATTAATTGAGGCGATGACGTAATGCATTTAGCGGCTTTAAATTCAGCAATGCCTTCTAGTCGGGCAATTAGAGTCGCTAAATTGCAGCGCGTACAAGACTTTTTGTTTCATCGTGTGACTCAATTTTTTGCCATGCTCGTTTTATTTGCATTGTTAGGAATTATTGCCTCGTTGCTAATTAATGCTTGGCCAGCTTTACATGAATTTGGTTTTGGTTTTTTTATTGATCCAGAGTGGGATATTGGTAAAGATAAATTTGGTGGTTTAATTGCTATTTATGGCACGGTTGTCACGTCGCTGATTGCTTTGTTAATAGCCGTTCCTCTGAGCTTCGGCATTGCTGTTTTTTTAACTGAAATCTGTCCAGGGTATTTGCGGCGACCCTTAGGTACGGCAGTAGAATTATTGGCCGCAGTACCCTCGATTATTTACGGGATGTTTGGCCTCTTTGTTTTTGCGCCGATTTTTGCCGACTATATCGAGCCTGCACTTGCAGCAACTTTGGGGAAAATTCCACTGATTGGTCTACTTTTTTCAGGGCCAGCTAATGGAATTGGTATGTTATGCGCTGGTTTAATTTTAGCCATGATGATTTTGCCTTTTATTGCCTCGGTTATGCGCGATGTATTTGAAATCGTGCCCCCAGTGATTAAAGAATCGGCTTATGGCATTGGTTGCACTACCTGGGAAGTTGTTAGTAAAATTGTTTTTCCGTATACCAAGGCTGGTGTAATTGGCGGCATTATGTTGGGGCTAGGGCGAGCACTCGGCGAGACTATGGCCGTTACTTTTGTTATCGGTAATGCCCTGCGTTTATCACCATCCTTATTTGCGCCAGGTAGTTCAATTGCCTCTACCTTGGCCAATCAATTCGGTGAGGCCGCCCCGGGCTTGCATTTTTCATCCCTATTTGCATTGGGTTTGGCGCTATTTGTGATTACTTTTATTGTCTTGGCGCTGGCCAAATGGATGTTAGCGCGCATGGAAGAAAAGCAAGGGCTAAAGTCATGAATCAAGTTAATCATATTAATCAGGCAGTATTTGCGGTGCGTAAGCGTACCAATGCCATTGGCCTATTTTTATCGATGGCGGCCATGACCCTAGGCATGTTATTTTTATTATGGATCTTAAGTATTTTATTTATTAAAGGATTTTCGGCAATTAATTGGGCTATGTTCACTGCCAGCACACCTGCTCCAGGATCGGAGGGAGGTGGTTTGGCTAATGCAATTGTCGGAAGCATGATGCTGATTGGTTGCTGTACCCTAATTAGCACCCCAATTGGTGTTTTGGCTGGCCTGTATCTGGCGGAATATGGTGATCGAAGCAAAGTTGCCGGTATTACCCGTTTTGTTACCGACATTATGCTGTCTGCCCCATCCATTGTTATTGGTCTTTTTGTCTATGCTTTAGTGGTGGCTCAAGTGCGCCATTTTTCAGGCTGGGCCGGTACGATTGCTTTGGCTTTAATTGCAATACCTGTAGTGGTAAGAACAACTGAGAATATGTTGCAGCTGGTACCCGGCAGTTTACGAGAGGCCGCCTATGCTTTAGGCACACCTAAATGGAAGGTGGCCTTTTGGATTACCTTACGAGCGGCAAAAAGCGGGGTCATCACGGGTATTTTGCTGGCACTAGCCCGCATCAGCGGAGAAACCGCACCCTTACTATTTACGGCGTTGAATAATCAATTCTTTTCGACCAATATGAATGCCCCAATGGCCAATTTGCCGGTGGTAATTTTCCAATTCGCGATGAGCCCATACGATAATTGGGTGAGCTTAGCGTGGGGCGGCTCACTTTTAATTACCTTTGCGGTTTTAGGGCTTAATATCTTAGCTCGAGTCGTATTTAGGGAAAAGGTACAAGGATGAAAAGTATGCGAACCGTTTTTAATGCCAACCAAAATCAAGAGGCACAGATTTTGACTGATACCCTGATCGACAATTTAACCGAGACAAATTCTTTTATTTTGACTAATGCACTTGAAATTAAGAATCTAAATTTTTTTTATGGCTCTTATCAAGGCTTAAAAAATATTAATCTCAATATTCAAGAGCAAAAGGTAACTGCATTTATTGGTCCCTCGGGTTGCGGCAAGTCAACTCTATTACGCTCAATTAATCGTATGTACGACCTTTACCCCGGTCAACGCGCTGAAGGTGAAATTCTATTTTATGGAGAAAATATTCTTGCCCCGAAGCAAGATCTCAATTTATTGCGCTCACGGATTGGAATGGTTTTTCAAAAGCCAACCCCATTTCCAATGTCGATTTATGAAAATATTGCTTTTGGTGTACGTCTCTACGAAAAACTTTCGAAGGCTGAGATGGATGAGCGGGTTGAATGGGCCCTCAAGAAAGCAGCATTATGGGGTGAGGCAAAAGATAAATTGAAGCAAAGCGGCTTATCGCTTTCGGGCGGTCAGCAGCAGCGTTTATGTATCGCTCGTGGTGTCGCAGTTAAGCCAGCAGTATTATTACTCGATGAGCCCACATCTGCCTTAGATCCAATTTCCACAGGGAAAATTGAAGAGCTTATTAATGAATTGAAAAATGAGTACACCATTGCAATTGTGACTCACAATATGCAGCAAGCGGCCCGCGTATCAGATTTCACGGCTTATATGTACTTAGGGGAATTGGTTGAATTTGGTAAAACTGATGAAATTTTTATTAAACCCAAGCGGAAAGAAACAGAAGATTACATTACGGGCCGATTTGGCTAATTAAGAGGGCATATGCCAGATAAACACCTTTCGTCGCAATTCGATTCGGATCTAAATTCGCTCTGTAGCAAGTTATTAGAAATGGGCGGTATGGTTGAATCACAAACCTCTACTGCCATGCGCGCATTTACTGAAATGGATTTAGAAATTTGTAATCAAGTTATTGAACGTGAAAAAGCGGTCAACGATTTTGAAATTGAAGTCGATTCTGCTTGTACAGAAATTATTGCCCGCCGTCAGCCGACGGCACGAGATTTGCGCTTAGTGATGGCAGTTTCTAAGGCAATTACAAATTTAGAGCGTGCTGGTGATGAAGCTGAGCGAGTTGCAAAACGTACTAAACGTATTATTGAGTCGGGCCTTAACCATAATATTAATGTGGCGGAAATTAAATTATCGGGACAAATGGCTATTTCATTATTGCGGCGTAGCTTAGATGCATTTGCACGCTTAGATACTATTGCAGCGGCAGAAGTGGTAAAAGAAGACAAGCAAATTGACGAAGAATTTCGCGCCTTTGTGCGCAAATTAATCGTCTATATGATGGAAGATCCCAGCTTAATTACTACGGGCCTTGATATGTTGACGATAGCTAAAGCAATCGAACGCATTGGTGATCACTCTAAAAATATTGCTGAATTTGTGATTTATATTGTTAAGGGTGCTGATGTACGCCATCTTCCTCATGCAGATTTAGTGCGTGAAGTTTATCGGTAAGCAAAACTAAATTGTTTAATTCGAGTGCGTAGTATTTTATGGGTATAAAGATCTTAATTATTGAAGACGAGCCAGCAATTGCTGAATTAATTGCAATTAATTTAGTTCACGCAGGTTATGAGGTAGAGCGAGCGTTTCAGGCCGATCAAGCTGTACTGATGATGAAAGAGGCTATGCCAGATTTACTCGTTCTGGATTGGATGTTGCCAGGCAAATCGGGCGTGCAATTTGCTAAAGAGTTGCGAAGTAACCCCAAGACTATTGCACTGCCCATCTTAATGCTAACTGCTAAAAGTGAAGAAGCGGATAAGGTTTTAGGCCTTGATGCTGGAGCTGATGATTATGTAACTAAGCCCTTTTCGCCAAAGGAATTAATTGCTCGAGTTAAAGCAATCTTACGCAGACAACTACCGTCTACTGATGAAGTACCCCTCACTGTAGGGCCTTTGAAGTTAGATCCTGTAGCCCATCGTTTAATGGCAACCTCACCTCATTCCGAGCCGCAAGCTATTGCTTTAGGGCCAACTGAATTTCGTTTATTACAATTTTTAATGTCGAATCCAGAGCGGGTTCATTCTCGTTCGGTTCTACTCGATCGAGTATGGGGTAATGAGGTCTATATCGAAGAGCGCACTGTAGATGTGCATATCAAACGCTTGCGAGCGGCATTGGCTTTCACCGAGTGTGATCACTTCATTGAAACTGTGCGGGGTAGCGGTTATCGAGTTACTAAAAACCCAATCCAGAATTAGCTTGGATGCTAAGGTAACTTACTTACTTCGCGCAGAATTAGAAAATTCACTGTTCCTTTTAACTATTAAAGGCCGAAAGCTAAATGGGGAATTTTGCCTAGCATCTACTGTAATTTCGAGCGCTTGAATCTCTTCCTCTCCCATTAATTCAACCCGAATAACATTTTCTAACACATATTTTTGATCACTTGTCTTTAGTGGCTGATCAATTCTTAAGCGATGGGTATCACCATGAATCAAAAGTACTGCATTGCTAAACTTCTCAGCATGGGAAGATAGACTAAGAACAGTATCGCGATAGCCATTTGCTAAATCATCAGATTGAATCTGGCCCGTAAACATATCGGCTTGAAAAGCAAAAATAATCCCAGCTAATTTTTTTTCCGTAGCCAATTGAAAAGTGTAATTAATCCAGGCTAAATTGGCTTCGTTGCGTTTAAAATATTCCTTGACAGCCAAAATATTTCTCTCAAAATCATTATTCGATCCAGGGATATTTAAACTCACAAAAAGAAATTGATCCTGAATCCAGTATGAATTTTCAACATAAAGCTTAAAGTCACTCATGACATCAGCTTGTCGTATTAAGGTCAGGGTGTTTTTACCTAAGCTTTGATTTGAGCTAAAGAATTTTTTTCTAATACTAGCAAGACGTTCAATTGGATCGTACGAGCCCGATAATGGGCGATAACAGTCGGTCCATTCATTATCGCCAATACTATAAATTACTGGGGCTTCATAGCGTTTAAAAAAACTTGCAATTTTTTCAGTGGCAGCATCGCTACACGGTGTTTCACTTGATTTAGTATCGCCAACAAATAGGCTAAATTTAGGGTGAGATTGATTAATCGCTTGAATAAGGTTGAGGTAGCGGTACTCATCATTCGCGTTGTTGTAGGGCATGTCGCCAAGCGCCACAAAACGAAATGATTCCCCGTGGGCCAGACCCATCAGCAATAGATTAAGCACAATTGCATGTATAAATTTCATTTATAAGTCGTATTCTAGACCGCTTTCCTAAATCCCACTAAGATAGCGGTATGGTTGCAATCCTTTTCCGTTTTATTTTTCTCCTAATCCTAGCAATAATTGCATTTGGGGTAGGTAAGTCATTTTTTAGCGAGCAAGTCGGCTTAGGTATTGCACTCGCAATAGTAGGTCTGCCATTAGCTTATTCCTATATTAATTTAGCCCGTCTGCGTAAATATATTATGCAAGGTGAGATTGAAAATTTACCCTCTACGAGTGGCAAATGGGAAGATGTGTTATTTCGCCTACAACGTTTTTTACGTGGGCAACGCCAACAATTACATCAAATTGAGGCGCAGCATGAGCGCTTTATTCAAGCCTTCCAAGCCTCACCAAATGGCATCGTCATGCTTGATGATCGTGATCAAATTGAATGGTGTAATGCGATTGCTGAAAGTTATTTTGGCTTAAATTTTAAGCGTGATGCTTTACAGCAAATCAATTATTTAATTCGTCGCCCTGAATTTGTCCGCTACTTAAGTCAACGTAATTTTGATGAGCCCCTATTAATTGAGCAAATGGGCCAAGCAAGCAATTTAACGCTGCTGCTGCAGCTTTTTCCTTTTTCCGAAAACCGCCATTTACTATTTGCTCAAGATATAACTGACTTGCGCAAAACCGAGGCTATGCGGCGCGATTTTGTTGCTAATGTTTCTCATGAGATGAGAACCCCATTAACGGTTATGTTAGGTTTTTTAGAAACAGTACTTAATTTAGATTTAGATGAGGTGCAAAGAACTCGCTACCTAGAGATGATGCAATTGCAGGCAAAGCGCATGCAGAGCTTAGTTGAAGATTTGCTAACTCTAGCCAATCTTGAGGCTAATTTGCAACCGCCTATTTTACAAGCCATTGATATGCCAGCGCTCATGGCTTTATTAAAAAATGATGCTGAAGCCTTATCTCAAGGTAAACATATTTTTGAATTTAGTTGCGATCAAGGCCATGATTTATTGGGCAATCAAAAGGAATTACTTTCCGCATTTAGTAATCTAGTGGCTAATGCTGTGCACTATACGCCTGAAGGGGGAAAAATAAAGATTTCCTTGGTGGTCAACGAAGTTGGTCAAGGAGTTTTTTCTGTTGAAGATACTGGTCCAGGTATTTCGGCAGAACATTTACCTCGCCTAACTGAGCGTTTTTATCGAGTAGACCGTAGTCGATCGAGGGAAACTGGAGGTACTGGGTTAGGTTTGGCGATCGTGAAGCACATTGCAAACCGCTATCAGGCACAACTACTTATTACTAGCGTACCAGGTAAGGGCAGCACCTTTTCTCTACAAATTCCTACCCAAAGGGTAGTAACTATTTAGTAGATTTTAGGGATATACATCGAGTCTGGAATCGGGTCGCGAGTGTAGTCGGCATTGTGCACTCGCTTGGGCAAGATAATTGGTGCGTGCTCAATTGCTTGATAGGGAATTTGTTGCAGGAAATGATGGATACAATTTAGGCGGGCTTTTTTCTTGTCGTTTCCGGCTACTATCCACCATGGTGCTTCAGGAATATGCGTGCGTTCAATCATGGTCTCTTTTGCCTTGGTATAGGCTTCCCATAGTCGCCGCGACTCTAAATCCATGGGGCTTAATTTCCATTGTTTTAAGGGATCATGAATACGGGTCATAAAGCGCAAATGTTGCTCATCATCAGTAATTGAAAACCAATATTTAATTAGAATAATTCCCGAGCGAACTAGCATTTTTTCAAACTCTGGTACAGAGCGAAAGAACTCTTCATACTCTGCATCATTACAAAACCCCATTACTCGCTCAACTCCTGCACGGTTATACCAACTGCGATCGAAGAGAACTATTTCACCAGCAGCAGGTAAATTGCTGATGTAGCGCTGAAAATACCATTGCGATCGCTCCCGCTCGCTTGGGGCTGATAACGCAACTACTCGACATACTCTAGGGTTAAGGCGTTGGGTAAAGCGTTTAATCGCACCACCTTTGCCGGCTGCATCACGACCCTCAAATAGCACAACTACTTTTAATTGATTCAGCACTACCCAGTCTTGCAATTTAATTAATTCACTTTGCAGGCGAATGAGCTCTGTAAAATAATATCGACGGGCCTTGCGCTCATCGGGGGTGAGAGGATTTGGGTTATGTCGGTCATCATCAAGCTCCATTTCAAGCTCTTCATCAAAGCTATCCATTAACTCTTCTTGAGCACGGCGGTAAAGGTCGGATTCGTTCATAGGGGAAGATATGGGTGGCATTAAGCTGTGTTTGGGGGGCAATTGATAAGTCAATTCTTATATTTAATTATGACATTAATATGACAGCTAACTTTAGCCCCATTTAGGGCTCTAATCGCGGGAGTTGTGGGGAATTGCTTGGCCATTGCACCACAATTTGTGGGTCAAATTTCAAAATTTTCTTATTTTTATTGGGGTAGCTTAGTGTCGATAAGAGATGTTGAATTAGGTTAATGCGCGCTATTTTTTTGTCATTAGCCCGAATCACAGTCCACGGCGCAGCGCTATTATTCGTTTTTTTCAGCATTGCATCGCGCGCTTTGCTATAGGCTAGCCATTTTTTTTGCGCCTGCTGATCAATAGGACTCGTTTTCCATTGTTTCAGCGGGTCTTTGATGCGATCTAGCAAACGCTCTGCCTGTTCTTTTTTAGATATATCCAAATAGTATTTAATTAACTTGATGCCAGAGCCTACTAACATAGCCTCGAAGCCATTTACCGTTTTCATAAATTCAAGATACTCTTTTTCAGTGCAAAACCCCATGACATGCTCAACGCCTGCGCGGTTATACCAACTACGATTAAACAAGGCGAATTCACCTTTGCTGGGTAACTGCGCTACGTAGCGTTCGAAGTACCATTCGCCGGTTTCTCGATCGGACGGTTTACCTAGCGCAACAATCCGAGTTTCTCTAGGGCTCAAATGTTCAGCGATGCGCTTAATGCTGCCGTCTTTACCTGCGCCATCGCGGCCCTCAAAAATAACTAGAATACGTTCGCCATTTTTAATGAAGTGACGTTGCAACTTAACGAGTTCAATTTGTAATAAATAAAGTTCAGCCTCGTAATCTAATTTTTTATTTTTTACTTTTTTGACGGGAGATTTAAATTTCATCACGGTTAGTTTACAAAGTTACCAGATTTTTTTTAAGCTATATAGCGATTTAAGGTTTTCATTACTTTGCTCGCGTACCCGATTTTGTTCTGCACTTAACCAGCCCATGGCAAACCAATGTTGAGAATGTTTTTCTACGCTTGGCCCTAACTCATGAATCGCCACGCAGATGTCGTTATAGTTACCCAAACTTTCTAGGGCAGTAGCCATCACCTTCAGGTATTTGCTACGTTTATTACGCTGACAAAAATCTCCAAAAAACTCGAGCGAGTAACGTAAAAATTTTAATTTTTTGCGTAAACGATGACGCTTGAGATCGTCGATAGTTTTAAAGTGAGCAGCTTGTTTTTTGGTATCACGGAAGGTGCTATCGAGCATGGCAATAATCCGTTTTTTTAATAGGCTGTTAGGCAGGCTAGACTCCGCATTATGATTTCCAAGGGCGATGATGGCCAATAGCAGTTCTTGAAATGGCTTCGCACGTAAAAATGTACTAGGATGTTTTTGCGGCGCCATAATTTCTAATTGAATGGCGGGACCTTTCGAGGCCTTTAAGGCAGGACTTAACTTTTCAGCAATAAAATTGCTATCTCGATATGTGCCTAGTAATTGGAATACCTGCTCGAGTGTTTGAATTTGCAGTTCGGTCATATAGGTATGATTCAGCGCTAAAATTTTCAAAGCCGATTTAAAGCGCCGTAAACCCACTCTAAGCTGGTGTAAGTGCTCATCATAAAGATTAATACCTGCATTTATTTCACTTAAATTTGGCAAAATTTGCGCTAAACAGGATTGCACAATGGTGGAAATAATTTCAGTATCGCTTGGCTTGGAATTAGCAAAATGGGCTAACTCCGCCCGCACCGGAGGGATGGATTGAATACCATTAGCCAAGGTAAAGCCTTGTTGAGCTTTGCCCCGCGTATCAATAGAGGCGCCAAATCGCTTCACCATCATTAATGCGTGGGCAATGACCGCACTGCGTTGCCCACTTAAGAGTTCAATTTCGAGCTCCATTACGGGCACTGTTTTTTCTGTGCCTTGGGAATCAAATGCTTTAATTTGACCAAGATCAAGCGCATATTCAACCAAGCCGTTGCGCGCCTTAAGGTGGGCCTTACGACGCCATATATCGGTGGAATACCGCACTGCTAAGCCCTCTGCCGAGGTATTAACCAGCGCCTTCATTAGTTCGGCTCCAGCAGGATGCTCGGCGTGGGCAGCTAAGGACCATGCTGGAATACCACCCCCGCGATGGGGTACCACTATTTCATGTTCAAGCCGGGCAAAGTTGCTTGAGGTGCCTGTTTTAAGGGTCTGCACCCATTGACGGCCTTCTTTGCGCAGCCGCAAAGCAATGCCAGCACGGGCTAAGCGAAAGTCGTCAGTATCTATATAAGCAGCTTGCAAGTGTTGCCGTTTCAGGGCACCTTTGCTACGAAGAAATTTTTCAATTGCCGGCAGTTTTTCGGCTGGAAAGACGAGTTTTAGCTCGAATTCTTGATGGTCTTGATGCAATGAATCCATATTGGTGCATTCTAACTCGCAAACATGACAAACTAGGAATTGGAAAATTGAGCCATCAGGACATTTTGGCCAATAATGGGTTTTTGCTTGGCCTTGGCATGCAGTTGCTGGTAACTGCCGTCGGAGTTCATTTGCCACGCAGAGGCATTATCAGAAAGTAGAACTTTTAAGCCTTCTTGAATGACTTTTTGTTTTAAAAAAGCATCTTTAATTGGAAATGCCACCTCAACGCGGCGTAAAAGATTACGCTCCATCCAATCAGCACTAGATAAATAGACCAATTCATTACCGCTATTATAAAAATAATAAATGCGATGATGTTCTAAAAATCTGCCAATAATCGACCGTACTTGAATATTGTCGGATAAACCTTTTACACCTGGCTTAAGGGCGCACACACCCCGAACAATAAGTTCAATTTTGACACCCGCTTGAGAGGCCTTATACAACTCTTCAATGATAGTGGGCTCTAATAGTGCATTCATTTTTGCTATGATCAGGGCTTTTTTTCCATCCCGTGCAGCACGTGCTTCAGTGCGTATCAGTTTAATCAGTTCGCTTAAGAGAGTAAATGGGGCCTCAAGCAGTTCCTTGGTTTTGGATTGCAAGCCAGTGCCCGTTAACTGCTGAAAAAGTTGATGAGCATCGCTTGTCATATCGGGATTGCAGGTCATCAGACCAAAGTCAGTGTACAGTTTTGCCGTGCGGGGATGGTAGTTACCGGTGCCCAAATGAACGTAGCGTTGTAAGATATATTTTGGTGCCGCTTTACTCGAACTAGAATTGATACTGGGTATGATTTCGCGGCGCACGATTAACAACATTTTAGCGTGGCATTTATGACCCACCACACCGTAAACTACGTGCGCGCCCACGGATTCCAGTTTAGATGCCCAATTAATATTGGTTTGCTCATCAAAGCGCGCTAAGAGCTCGAGCACTACAGTAACTTCTTTACCATTGCGAGCCGCTTCCATCAGCGCCTCCATTACGGGTGATTCATCACCTGTGCGGTAAACCGTTTGTTTAATGGCTAAGACATCTGGGTCTTGGGCAGCTTCCCGCAGTAATTGCAAAACCGGCTCAAAACTCTCGTAAGGATGATGTAACAAAATATCACCCTGATGAATTTTATGAAAGAGCGACTCATCAGGAATAGCTTTTAATACGGCAGCTTGATAAATCGGAAATTTTAAATTCGGCCGGTCGATGAAATCGGGTATTTGCGAGAGTCGTACTAAATTAACCGGCCCATTAACGCGGTAACAATCTGTTACTTCTAATTGAGTGGATAGGCGCAGGAATTCTAATAATTCGCTCGGGGTATCTGCTGATACTTCCAGCCGTACTGCATCCCCCAAATGGCGGGTTGGCAGTTCGCCTTGCAAGGCTTCGCGTAAATCAGTAGCCTCATCATCTGAGACAAATAATTCTGAATTTCGTGTTACTCGAAAGGCATGAGCTTGTAAAATAGTTAAGCCTGGAAAAAGTTCAGCTACAAAGGATTGCACCAAAGCAGAAAGCAAGACAAAAGAATAATCACAATCAGAAATTCGCTTAGGAATTTGAATAACTCGAGGTAAAGCACGCGGCGCCTGAACTACGGCTAAGTTGGCATCACGACCAAAGGCATCTTTACCAGTTAAAGACACAATAAAATTTAAACTTTTATTCCCAACACGTGGAAAAGGATGCGCGGGATCGAGAGCAATTGGAGTTAGGAGAGGTAGTATTTCTGCACGAAAAAAATCGTTGGCCCAACGACGTTGCTGCACTGTCCAATCTTCGCCCCTTAAGAAACGGATACCAGCGGTTGCCAATTGGGGAATAATGATTTTTTGATAAATCTCATATTGGCGGGCGACCAAGTGATGGGAATATTCAGCCACCCGTTGGTAGCAATCTTGAATCGTTAGGCCATCTGGCTCAAGTTTAAGGGGTTGGCTTAATAGCTGTTCTTTAAGCCCCGAAACCCGCACTTCAAAAAACTCATCTAAATTATTAGAAACAATGCTTAAAAAGCGCAAGCGCTCAAGTAATGGGTTTTGGGGGTCTTCAGCCTGTGATAAGACCCGTGAATTGAATTCCAGAATACCGATTTCACGGTTGAGAAGGGGGGTCACCATATTTTTTGGTTATATTTCATTAATGTGTCACTTTTATTTCATAATATAAGCTTATCTCTTATTTTTCACTGGTTTAGCTCTTTTGCCCACTTCCCCTAATATTTCTACCCCGCTGGGCTCTAATCTAATCGCTGCAGTTGATTTAGGCTCAAATAGCTTTCGTATGTTGGTGGCTCAGCCAATTAATACCTCCTCTGGCACCCAATTACGCCCAATTGATACCTTGCGTGAATCTGTAAAATTAGCCGCGGGTTTAACCGAAAATAAATTATTAGGTCACGATGCTTACCAGCGGGGCCTCAATGCAATTCATCGATTTGGTGAGCGCTTGCGCGGCTTTGATCCCAGCAAAGTCAGGGCAGTTGCAACCAACACTTTACGGGTGGCACGTAATTCAGCAAACTTCATTGCTGATGCGGAGCAGGCTTTAGGGTTTCCAATTGAAGTGATTGCTGGGGTTGAGGAGGCGCGCTTAATTTATATTGGCGCCTCACATGAAGCTTCA
>Ga0214919_10000417_pt1 | contig 72743 bp, 55 predicted proteins | sample LL1503_MetaG_FD_177994 | JGI IMG/M metagenome (GOLD analysis project Ga0214919, IMG submission 177994) | Freshwater microbial communities from Lake Lanier, Atlanta, Georgia, United States - LL-1503 | ecosystem: Environmental > Aquatic > Freshwater > Lake | place: USA: Georgia | collected... | reverse complement strand
CATGGAAAATTAGAAGGGGAAGATCCAAATGAAATTACAAAAACAAAGAAAAATATAGGACTTGGTAAGGCTATCGGAGAAATTATTTTAATTGATGCCGTATTTTCATTTGATAGTATTATTACCGCTGGAGGTACTGCAAAACATGTGGAAATAATGATTGCAGCGGTTGTAATTGCGATGATCGTGATGTTTCTATTTAGTCCGAAAATTTCAGAATTTATTCATCATCACCCTACATTAAAAATGTTGGCTCTTTCCTTTTTGGTAATGATTGGAATCAGTTTATTGATGGAAGGTTGGGACGCTGAAACAGCTGAAAAAATGCATCTTAAAAACTATATTTACTTCGGTATGGCATTTTCATTTATTGTTGAATTGCTAAATATGACCATGATGAAAAAGGCAGCCAAGAAAAGAGTAGTGATACTTAATGGCCCTTTATTAGAACCAGAAAAAGATGAAATCAAGAATGCTAAATCCAATTAGCTACCAACGAAATAACTGATCTTATTTTTTTTAAACCAATAACAACTATTCTGCCATTGCCAATAAAATAGCTGCTACTAGTCCTGCTGTTTCTGTTCGGAGTCTAGTATTTCCCAATGCAACAGGAAGGAAATTATTTTGTAAGGCAACCAATATTTCATCAGTAGAAAAATCTCCTTCAGGACCAATTAGAATGATGGAATCAGTAAAAGGCTGGTGACTAAATAGCTGAACTTTAGCATCCATATTTTCGCAATGCGCAATAAATTTATTTGCTGAGTTCCTTTGATTTACAAAACTTAAAAACTTGATAGGTTCCTCTAAAATGGGCAACCAGCTTTGCTGAGACTGCAACATTGCACTTACCAAAATGCTTTTCATTCGATCGGCCTTAAATGCAGTTTTTTCTGTACGTTCACAAATAAGTGGGACAATTTTGGTAATACCTATTTCAGTAGCCTTTTCCAAAAACCATTCAAAACGATTGTTATTTTTTACAAGAGATATAGCAACAGTAATTTTATTTGAAGGTCTTATAGTATGCTCATTTTTTAAAATCCTAACGACACATTTTTTTCTATTGTTGTCCGCAATCTCAGTACTTACCAAATCCCCCTTTCCGTTTGTTAATTGCAACTGCTCTTTGTTTTGCATTCGAAGCACTTGCACAATATGCTTACTAGTATCTTCGTCCAGCACCACCTCGGTTGTAGTTGAATCTAAATCTTCTTTATAGAATAAAGGAATTGACATAATCAAGGGAGATGAACAAATTTTAAATTACCTATTCTCCATTTTTAAGTTTTCAAATTAATTAAAAAGGTGTATCATCATCATAGGCACTGTCATTCATTTTGCTACCTTTTTGAATATACAATTTAGCTCCTCCTCCCGACTCATCACTTGTAACAGGCCTAAAATTGCCACCAGAAGCGCCTCCTCCAAAATCATTTCCGCCATCTTGATCTTCAATGAATTTCTGAATATGCAAGAGCGCTTTTAATTTAATGGTTTCCAAGCTACCATTTCGATGCTTCGCAATTTTTACATAGGTCTCTCCTTTATTACTTTCACCCATTTCATTGGCAGTAATATCATAATATTCCGGGCGGTACAAGAACATAACCATGTCCGCATCTTGTTCAATAGCACCCGATTCTCTTAAATCACTCAACTGAGGAATTTTAGCCCCTTCCTTTCTTTTTTCAACCTCTCTACTTAATTGTGACAGGGCAATGATAGGTACTTTTAATTCTTTGGCCAATCCTTTTAGATCCCTAGAAATCTTACTGATTTCTTGCTCACGATTACCATTTTTATTATCTCCACCTCCACTCATTAACTGAAGATAATCGATGATGATCAGTCCTATATCATGCTTGTTTTTTAATCTTCTACACTTAGCCCTTAATTCGAAAATATTTAAAGCTGCCGTATCATCGATGTAAATTGGCGCTTTACTCAACCGCTCAATTCCGCGTTTGTACAACTGCTTCATCTCATGCTCCTCCAATTTACCACGAGAAATTTTTTCTAACCATATTTCGCTCTCTGCACTCAAAATACGCTGAACCAACTGACTTGAACTCATCTCCAAACTAAAAAATACTACTGGAGTAGGTTTGGTAGGATGAAGCGCCGCACTGCGGGCTAGATTCAATGCAAAGGCCGTTTTACCAACCGAAGGCCTTGCTGCCAACACGATTAAATCGGTTGGTTGCCAACCATAGGTTAATTTATCTAGTGATGCAAATCCACTAGGAACCCCTGTGATATCTTCATCACGGTTACGCATGTCCTCAATTCGCTGGATGGTTTTAACCAATACCGTATTGATGTCCTCAAATGCACTCCTAAGATGATTGTTGGTTATCTCAAATAATTTACTTTCTGCATCGTCCAATAAATCAAATACATCCGTAGTATCCTCATAGGCATCGCCTATAATTTCACCACTGATTCGAATCAATTCTCGTTGAATAAATTTTTGTAAAACAATTCTAGAGTGCGCATCAATATTGGCAGATGACACCACTGAATTGGTTAATTTGGAAACATAATAGGCACCGCCCACCAATTCAAGTTCTCCTCTTAGTTTCAATTCTTCTACCACCGTTAATAAATCAATTGGCAAACTTTTATCGGCCAAAGATTTCATTGCTTTAAAAATATTTTGATGTGCTTCTCCATAAAAGCACTCGGGCTTTAAGATCTCTATCACAGTGTCAAAGGCGCTCTTTTCCAACATGATTGCACCCAATATAGCCTCTTCCAGTTCCTTTGACTGGGGCGGTACTTTTCCAAAAACCATATTTCCCAAATCAATGGATGGCTTTCGTCTAATTTTTCTATCCTTGTTCAGATTGCTCAACTCCATTGGAATACTATTTTTTTTTCTAGAATAGGGTGTTAATTTTTCATTTGATATCAGAAGCCATTTTTATCTCTTTTCCTTAAAATATACAGTCTCTATACATTTCTCAACATTCTACTACTTAGAAAAAGAAAGGATCAAATGTTTCCTTTAGGCTAAGATAAATGCAATTAACCGATTGATTATCCACAGTGCCCAAAGACAAAGATTTTATATTCCTTGTTCACATTGAATGCACCTTCAAAAGTAGCTTATTAATAGCTTATCCACCTATTTATTAACAGTGAATTTCGCCAATTTATTGCATTATTTGCCATTTTATCAACACCTTAAATCACCGAAAATATTTTTTCTACACCAAATTGCTTTTTTTTAAAGTTGGTACTGTTCCATAAATCATTTATGAAATAAAGATTGTATTTACTTAGTAAAAATGAAGGATATTTTAAAAAAATAGCCCGTTTTGAATATCCGTTTTTTACGCTTGAGCACCAATAACTATCTTTGTAATATTGTATACCAATAATCAACAAACATTTAATGACCATAAGTTATAATTGGCTGAGTGAATATTTGCCTGAAAAAGTAGAACCTGAGAAACTGAGCAAAATACTTACTTCCATTGGACTGGAAGTAGAGAGTCTGGAAAAATATGAAGATTTGAAGGGTGGACTAAAAGGATTGGTCATCGGAAAAGTACTTACCTGCACCAAACATCCAGATGCAGATAAACTGAGCATTACCACTGTTGAAATTGGAGCCGAGCAACCATTACAAATAGTTTGTGGTGCACCCAATGTTGCAGCTGGTCAAAAAGTAATAGTTGCTACAATCGGTACCACCATCTATCCGATGAATGGAGAACCTCTTACCATGAAAAAAGTAAAAATCCGCGGGGTTGAAAGTTTTGGAATGATCTGCGCTGAAGATGAAATTGGATTGAGTAATGACCACACTGGAATCCTTGTATTGCCAACAGCAACTGAAGTAGGAATGGATGCTGCAAAATACTTTAAACCTTATGATGATTTTATTTTTGAAATAGGACTTACTCCCAACAGAATGGATGCCATGAGCCATCTAGGGGTTGCCAAAGATGTTTGTGCTTGGCTTTCTCACCATAATAAAAAAGAAACTACTGTAAAATCTCCTTTCAAAAATAATTTCAATACCAGTCAAAAAGGAAACAGAATTGAAGTGACTATTCAAAACGAAGATGCTTGTCAACGTTATGCTGGGGTAAGCATACAAAATGTTTCCATCGCAGAAAGCCCTATTTGGTTACAACAAAAATTAAAGAGCATTGGCTTAAAGCCAATCAACAACATTGTAGATATCACCAATTTTATATTACATGAAACAGGCCAGCCTCTTCATGCATTTGATGCTGATCAAATTATTGATAAAAAAATTATTGTAAAAAATCTTTCGAGTACAATTCCCTTTATCACACTAGACGAAAAACAAAGAACTTTATCGACAGATGATTTGATGATTTGCAACGCAGAGGCTCCGATGTGTATTGCAGGTGTATATGGCGGTCTTAAAAGTGGGGTAAGCAATGAAACAAAAAATATTTTTCTTGAAAGTGCTTGGTTCAATCCAACCAGTATTCGCAAAACGTCTATCCGGCATGGACTGAGAACAGATGCTGCCACTAGGTTTGAAAAAGGAGTAGATATCAGCAACACAGTGAATGTATTAAAAAGAGCGGCATTGATGATTCAAGAAATAGCTGGTGGTGAAATTGCTTCAGATATTATTGATGTATACCCCGATCCAAAAGCAAAAGCCGAGATCACAATTAAGTATCACTATTTAAAAAAATTAAGCGGTAAAAATTACCACGGAGATACTATAAAAAACATATTAATTGCCCTTGGATTCGAAATTATTAAAGAAGGAATGGATGACATTCGAATTGCAGTACCTTATAGTAAACCCGACATTTCTATCCCAGCCGATATTGTAGAGGAAATCATGCGCATTGATGGATTAGATTTAATAGAAATTCCATCCGCCATCACCATTTCTCACTCAGTAGAAACACTAGGACATGCTACTGCTTATAAAGAAAAAGTAGCCACTGGATTAATAGGAATTGGCTTCAATGAAATCTTTACCAATAGCATTACCAATGCAGCCTACTTCAGTGAAGACGTTTTAAAGACAACTGTAAAAATGATCAATAGTCTTAGTGCTGACCTCAATATAATGCGACCATCCATGATGGAAACAGGGTTAGAGACTGTAGCCTACAATTGTAATAGAAAAAATAACGATCTACAACTTTTTGAATTCGGAAAAACTTATCATACTTCAGCGGTTGGAAATTATGAAGAGCAACAACACATTAGTATTTACATTTCAGGAAATAAACAATTGGGAGGCTGGAAAATTAAGAGTGAGAAAACAGATTTTTATTTCGCAAAAGGAGTGCTTGAAAATATCCTTTCATTGGTAGGTTTGCCGATGGGTAATTACAAACGCAAAGACGATACCTCATTGGATGACTGTGTAGTGCTAAGCATACAGAAAGAGGTAGTGGCAACCCTTGGAATCGTCAACAAAAATACACTTGACAAGTTTGAAATTAAACAACCTGTTTATTTTATTGACATTCATTGGGATAAAGTTTTGGAATTAAATAATTCTATCCAAGTTCGCTACCATGAAATAGCTAAATTTCCTGCTGCTACTAGGGATGTATCAATTGTGGTTGATAAAATACTGAAATACGAAACCATTGAACAGGTTACTTATGCAACCAAGCTGAAAAAATTACAATCGATCAATTTATTTGATATATTTGAGAGTGAAAAACTTGGTCCAGATAAAAAAGCGATTGCGATTAGTCTAACATTTTTGGATGAAGAAAAAACAATGACGGACAAAGAGATCGATGCAATGATGTCTTCCCTGATTTCGGCTTATGAAAAAGAATTAAATGCAGTTATAAGAAAATAATTTTTCCTTTTGTCAACCCTATCAGAAAATATCAATCGAATCAATGCCAAGCTTCAGCAACTGCTGAAGCAATACCAATTGGTTCAAAGGGAAAATGAACAGTTAACTCAAACAGTAAAAGAATTGAAGATCATTCAAGAAGACAATTTGCTCCGCATCAGTCAAATGGAACAGCAGGCAGGGATTTTAAAATCCGCTGCGGGCAAAATGAATGAAAAAGATAAAAAAATATTCGAACAGCAAATCAATCAGTACATCAAAGAAATTGATAAAAGTATAGGATTATTAAGTGAATAAAATCTATGTCAGAACTCATTCCCATTAATCTAGTGATAGGCGATCGTACTTATCGAATAAAAACACTTCCCAAAGACGAGGAGGTTATACGGCATACCATAAAAATCATCAACGACAAGATAATTGAGTTTAAAACCCAATTTGCTGGAAAGGACATGCAAGATTTTATTGCAATGGTGATGATCTGGTATGCAACCCAGGGGGTACAAGAATCTAACCCTGCGGTTGAAAAAGCAATTGCAGACGCATTGCTAAAAATGGAATTACAGATCGATAAAGTCCTTTAAAATACTCCTTCCATTTAGTAAAATCCCTGATTAGGTAAGTAATTACTGAGATTATTGCAATCAGTCTTGCTTAAAATAGCTTAAAACAAGTGGTAGCCCTTTAAAATTCGGTCTCCAAAACTCCAAACTAAATTTCATATCTTTGTCACCTAACTATCTCATTTTACTGATGGGTGTAGAGAGGAAATATAAGATTGTGAACCGATTAAAATCAAAAAAAATCAATGGAACCGAACATACTTTTCATCATCATTGGAGCAATTGCACTGACTTCAGGGCTTTTACTCGGCAAATTTGTCTTTGCCAAAAACACCAATAAATTAATTCAAGACGCTGAGGATCAAGCCAAAAAGGTCATCGCAGATGGTCAATTACAAGCAGAAAACCTAAAAAAAGAGAAATTACTAGAGGCAAAGGAGAAATTTGTACAGTTAAAATCCGATTACGACCGGGATGTATTGCAGCGCTCTCAAAAAGCAAATGAAGCTGAAAACAGAATCAAGCAAAAAGAGCAATCGATCACCCAAAAAGAGGTGAATCTTGATAAGCAAATCAAGGAAAATGATGCGATCAAAGAAACCCTCAATCGCCAGATTGAAGTGGTCAATGTAAAGCGCACTGAACTAGAAAAGCACCAAGAAGAACATATTCGCCGTTTAGAGAAAGTTGCCGGTTTATCTGCCGAAGATGCAAGAAATCAGCTGATTGAAGGACTAAAACAAGAAGCCCACACTAGAGCGCTGGTGCTTCAACAAGAGATTATTGAAGATGCCAAATTGAAGGCCAATAAGGAAGCTCGTAAAATAGTTATTCAAACCATTCAGCGTACGGCGGCAGAGCAGGCAATTGAGAACTCTATCACCGTATTTAATTTAGAAAGTGACGAAATAAAGGGTTCCATCATTGGAAGGGAAGGAAGGAATATTAGAGCGATTGAAGCTGCAACTGGAGTGGATTTGATTGTAGATGACACCCCTGAAGCGATTGTACTTTCCTCTTTTGACCCATTGCGTAGAGAAATCGCCCGTTTGTCATTGCAACGTTTGGTTGCAGATGGTCGTATTCACCCTGCAAGAATTGAAGAGGTTGTAGAAAAAACCAAACGCCAACTAGATGACCAGGTAATGGAAATTGGTGAGCGTACAGCAATGGAACTAGGTGTTCATGGCCTTCACAAAGAATTAATAAGAATGGTGGGTAGGATGCGTTTTCGTTCATCCTATGGTCAAAATTTGTTAATGCATAGCAGGGAAACTGCCAATCTATGTGCAATCATGGCTGCGGAGCTAGGCATGAATCCTAAACTAGCCAAGCGTGCAGGTCTATTACATGATATTGGTAAAGTACCTGATGAAGAAACAGAATTAAGTCATGCACTATTAGGAGCAAAATTGGCTGAAAAATATGGTGAAAACCCTGCGGTGGTGAATGCAATTGGTGCGCACCATGATGAAATGGAGATGCAATATGTTATTTCACCTATCATTCAAGCTTGTGATGCTATCAGCGGTGCAAGGCCTGGTGCAAGACGCGAAATAATGCAGCAATATATCCAGCGCATCAAAGACCTGGAAAACCTTGCTCAGGCTTACCAAGGGGTTGAAAAAGCCTACGCCATCCAAGCAGGAAGGGAATTAAGAGTGATTGTAGAAGCGGACAAAGTGAGTGATTCGGACAGCGATAAATTAAGCTTTGAGATAGCACAAAAAATTCAAACTGAAATGACCTTTCCTGGTCAAATAAAAGTTACAGTAATAAGAGAGAAAAGAGCGGTAAATATTGCTCGTTAATCTATAGTAAACTACTTGAATCTACCCATCAATGGGTAGATTTTTTAATTTACGATAATAAATAAGGCTTCTAAAATTTGAACTAGCAAGCGTTTTAACAGCCATTTTATCCTTTATTGCAGCAAAAAAGGGCCATTTTAGGGAATTGAAAAAAAATCTCCTTTTGATTTTACAATTATCAATTAAAGCCTTACCTTCGCAGTCCGAAAAAAATAAGATTATGAACGCAGTAGATTTTGTACACGAGCAGTTAACAGCAACTCCAGCTCTTCCTAACTTCAAAGCAGGTGATAATATCACTGTAAATTATAAAATTGTTGAAGGTGCTAAAGAGCGTATTCAAAGCTTCAAAGGAGATGTTATCAAACGTCAAGGAACCGGTGCTACCGCAACTTTTACTGTACGTAAAATGAGTGATGGCGTAGGTGTTGAGCGTTTATTCCCATTTTATTCTCCAAATATTGAGAGTATCGTGTTGAATAAAGTGGGTAAGGTACGTCGTGCCAAACTATTTTATTTACGTGAAAGAAGTGGTAAAAGTGCTCGTATTCAAGAAAAGAGAATGGCGGTTGCTCTCAAAAAGTAAGCGAATTACAATATATTTAAAAAGGCGAAGTTCTATTGAATTTCGCCTTTTTTATTGACTCGCCGTCTATTCCTGTGGTTTAATAGTCTAGGCCTAGTTAAGATAAAATATTCACCAATTATTGCTTTTGCTGATCTTTATCCCGCCTTTTGATTATCAATCAATCCAAACTGATCTGCTTCAATAATAAAAGATTCAAAGACCTACGGCAGCCTTTTTACTCCCATTAAAGCAATTTTTACTCTGTAAAAGTATTTCGATTATCCAACCTGCACTTAAAAATTCGAAATAAGGTAAAATGTCAAGGTTCGGCTAATCTAGGCTTTGAACTAAAAATTTTACATTAACATGTTTACAACATAGTTTTTAATTAAAACGATTTAATTAGTAAATATTTGAATTATATTTGTAATTCAAATCAATTACTATGATAGTTTCAAATGTGTTAGCAACAGTTTTATTATTTGGAATGCCTGGTGGCTCCGAATGGATATTTATTATTTTGGCAATCGTTTTACTTTTTGGTGGTAAAAAAATCCCTGAATTGATGAAAGGTATTGGTAAGGGGATGCGTGAATTCAAAGATGCCAAGGACAATGTTAAAAGCGAAATTGAAGAGGGCATGAAAGAAAAAGACAAAGAACAAGAAATAAGAGAATTAAGGCAGCAGCTTCAAGAGGCAAAGCAGACTCAGCAATTGACCAAATAAATTTTCTTTATTACATTATTCATGGCTGAAGTAAATGACAGGTATCCTGTTTTTTACTTCAGCCAATTTTATAAAGGCTATCTAATCTTTTTAAAAATTGTTCTCTACCATAGCAAACTACCATCAACAGCTCCTTTCAGGAGAAACCACTTGTGTGGCAATGGTAAACTACTACCTTGAACAGATCAATCAACACCAACATTTGAATGCCTTTGTGGAAGTGTATGCTGAAGAAGCCATTCAAAAAGCAGCAGCACTAGATGCCAAGCAAAAAGAAACCGGCATTACAGGTCGTTTGCACGGAGTAGTGATTGGTATTAAAGATGTTTTAGCCTACAAAGACCATACCCTTACAGCAGGTTCAAAAATATTGAAAGGATTTATTTCCGTTTACAATGCAACATCCATCCAGCGGCTCTTAGATGAAGATGCTATTATTATTGGAAATTGCAATTGTGATGAATTTGCTATGGGTAGTACCAACGAAAATTCAGCTTACGGAAATGTACTCAATGCTGCCGATGAAACAAAGGTTCCTGGAGGTTCTTCTGGCGGGAGTGCAGTTGCTGTTCAGGCAGGTATGTGCATGATCAGTTTAGGTAGTGACACCGGAGGATCAGTAAGGCAACCTGCCGACTTCTGTGGGATAATCGGATTAAAGCCTACCTATGGCCGTATTTCAAGATATGGACTCATCGCTTATGCATCTTCCTTTGACCAGATTGGTATTTTCGGTAACAATATTGACGATCTATCTTTGGCATTGGAAGTGATTTCTGGTGAAGATGAATATGACAGCACTTCTTTACCTAGCTCTTATAAAGTAACTAGTTCAAATTCTATTAGAGAAGACTCTTCGGCTACTAAAAAATATAAAATTGCTTATTTCAAAGAAGCCCTTTATCACCCTTCATTGGATAAAGAAATTAAAGAAAATATTTTATCGCTCATCGATCAATTGCAATTGGATGGCCATACGGTAGCACCCATTGAATTTGATTTACTAGATCATATTGTTCCCGCCTATTATGTTTTAACCACCGCAGAAGCCAGCAGCAATCTTAGCAGATTTGATGGAGTAAGATATGGACATCAAACCACTCAGCCAGTGGCTGATTTAAATGAATTTTATAAATATAACCGCAGTGAAGGATTTGGAAAAGAAGTAAAAAGAAGAATTTTACTTGGGACTTTTGTTTTAAGTGCTGGCCATTACGATGCTTATTTTAGTAAAGCACAGCAAGTAAGGCGACTGTTAGTAAACAAGACCAATCTGATCTTTAGCGAATATGATGCACTTATAATGCCCACTGCCCCCACTACAGCAATGCCCATTGGATCACACTCAGACGATCCTATTGCCATGTATTTAGCAGATATTTATACGGTATTTGCAAATTTGACTGGACTGCCAGCAATCTCTATTCCCCTATTTAAACACAGTGATGGAATGCCTTTTGGACTTCAAGTGCTCACCAACAAATTACAAGAAGAAACCTTATTGCAATTATCTAATTCCCTACTAAAAAAGTACAAGGTGAATGGTTAAATAAAATGAAACGATTTTTACAGATATCGATTTTATATTTTTTATTCCTTCATTCATTGGCAGGTAAGGCTTCTGCTAATTGCTTACAACAATTGAGTTCACAAGAAACTCTTTTAGAAGAAGATACTGTCAGAGAAAATCAGCTGATCCAACAAGTGATCAATTCAAAAAAAATTCCAACAAAAGACAATGTCCAATATTTTAACCAATTGAATAAATATGGTTTCAAAAATCTTTTTTCAAACAATACCTTCAACAGTACTATTTCATACAAGGCGCAAATAAATCCAAACGCTGAACTTTTTGTGCAAGACTATTTGAAAAACCATAGTGACTATTTACAAAAAATGAAGCAATGGGGTCAGCCCTATTTCAATTTAATTGAAACAGTTTTACAACAATATGGATTACCAAAAGAACTAAAATACATTGCTGTCATTGAATCGAATTTAAGCACTACTGCCACAAGTTACAAAGGTGCTGGAGGCCCTTGGCAATTTATGCCTTATACCGCTAGAGATTTTGGTTTGAGGGTAAATAAATACAACGACGAGCGAAGGGATTATTATAAAAGCACGCATGCTGCTGCCAGGTACTTATTGATACTGTACCGTGAGCTTCATGACTGGCTGCTTGTAATGGCAGCCTACAATGGCGGTCTTGGTAGAGTAAATAATGCGATAAAAAAAAGTCGCAGTAAAAATTTCTGGAATCTGCAATATTATCTTCCTGAAGAATCCAGAACCTATGTAAAACGTTTTATTGCTACCCACTTTATTATGGAAGGAACTGGAGGCATTACCACTACCGGGGAATCATCAGATAATACGTCGATAAAAATGAATAATCCCATTGAAAATTTCTCTCAAAACAAAACAACCAAAGCGCCAGAATTGACGGCTGAAGAATTAATAGGTTTGGAGGTGCTGCCAATTTCTGGAAAATACAACGCTGCAATTATTGCAAAGAATATTGAAATGGATATGGCGCTTTTCAACCGCTACAATCCAAATTTTGATGACACTATGTCGACCCTTGGTAATTTTAATCTAAAATTACCAATTGCTAAAATGCAATTATTTCTTGCAAAAAAATACCCTATTCTGAATGAGTCCCTTCAGGCCTTACTAAATGGCACTACTATTCCCGTTGAAAAGACAGCCATTCAAAAAGAAAAGAAAAAATCTTAACCCTATTTTTTCTGGAGTACCTGTTGCATTGCATTTGCCTTTAGCATACATTCTTCGTATTCCTCGGCTGCATTGCTATAAAATGTAATGGCACTTCCTACTTGAAAGGATAAGTACGCTGAAGATTTATTATACAGGATGCTTCTTATCACTACATTAAAATCAGCATCACCGTTTGGATTAATATAGCCTATCGCTCCAGAAAAAAGTCCTCTTTTAGTAGATTCGTAACGTTCAATAATTTCCATGACTCTTTTTTTAGGTGCACCTGTCATACTTCCCATCGGAAAAGTTGCTTTCACCACATCCACCCAGTCTAGACCATCTTCCAAATCTCCACTGATGGTACTAATCATCTGATGTACCTGAGGAAAACTATAAATGCCAAATAACTCATCCACCTTTACTGTTCCACTTTTACATACTCTGCTAAGGTCATTTCTTACTAGATCAACAACCATGACATTTTCACTTTTTTCCTTTTCACTATTCAGTAATTTTTGTTTACTAAATTCATCTAACTCAGGGTTAGACAAATTCCGTTTGGCTGTACCTTTTATTGGCTGAGAGAATATTTTACCTCCAGATTTTTTAAAATATCTTTCAGGACTTGCGCAAATACAGTATTTGTCATTTAAACGATACAGTGCAGAGAAAGGATTGGGCGAAATAGAAACCAATGAACTGTAGATACTCAATGGGTCAATCACTGCAGCTTCTGCAAAAAATTCTTGACAAAAATTAATTTCATAACAATCGCCCCGTAGAATATGCTCTTGAAGCTTTTTAATCACTTCTTCATACTCATTGGCAGAAATCCTCTGCTGAATAGGGAGCATTGTAGGAAGTTTTTTTTCAATAGTAATTGAACTAGATTGAATTGCTGAAAATATTTCTGTAGCATCTGTATCACAAAAAATATTTACTTCATTGTCAGTTAATTGCAATACAATTTCGGGAACAAAAAAGAAGGCGTCTGGAAAATGTATTCCATCATAATTGGCAGAACTCAATGAGGCTATTTCATTTTTAAGGTCGTAACCTAAGTGACCAAATACCCAATCCTTTTGATCTTTTGAAAAACCTTTTAGCGATTCAAAAGTATCTCCATTTCCAGCTTCTATTTTTCGTTTACACCCCACCGCTAGTAAACATTCAAAAGCGGGCGATTCAAAATGATACTGCCTATTATCCAGCAAACAAAAAATGTTGAACGGTTGTACCCAGTTCAACATTTTATTTCTGAAATCGATAAAATTTTCTATCGGAAATGAGATGGCTTTTTTCACTTAGTTATTTTTCCAAACCGGTCATTCACACCGGTATTGGGAGCAGATTAAAAATCGTCGTCCTCATCGTCAAAACCAGTACCACCATCGAGGTCATCAAAACCTAAGTCTTTAAAGTCATCCTCAATTTTAAAGTCATCTTCTTCATCTTTGGCAGATTTTTTTCCAGCAGATTTTTTCGGAGTGGATTTTGGTAGATCGAATTCATCAAAATCGGGATCCCAATCATCTGACGCTTCACCTTTTTCCCACTCATCTTCTTCTACCTCTTCTTCCTCTTCTTCATCCTCCTCCTTTGCTTTTTTTGCTCCTGCCTTGCCTTTCTTTACGGGAGCAATATCCTCCTCTTCCTCCTCTTCATCTTCTTCGTCCTTTTTAGATTTAGAAGAAGCCTTTCCTGCTGATTTTTTTGGAGCAGGCTCCTCTACAGCAGGAGTCGTTTTTTTTACTTTGTCAGATTTAGTAGCCATATATCAACTTATTAATACTGTAAAATTTCGGATAGATTTTTAAATTGCCAAAAAAAAAGGCATGTTTTTTTTAATTATTCTTAAGCAAGTATTATCTGATCCCTTCCAGGTCCATTGCTTATGTATTTTACAGGAACTTCCAAAAACTTATTAATGTAATCTATGTAATTTTTCATGTTCTGCGGAAGTACTTCATATTCACTCATTGCAGTGATATCAGTTTGCCAACCTGCAAAACTTTTGAGAACTGGTTCAAGTTTTACCTGTGTCATTTGAAAAGGTACATAATTTTTTTCTTCTCCGTTAATATTATATGCTGTACAAACATTTAATTCTGGCAAAGAATCTAGAATGTCTGTTTTAGTCATAATAATTTTAGTCACCCCGTTGATCATGCAGGCAAAATTCAAGGCTACCAAATCAATCCAACCGCAGCGGCGAGGTCTACCAGTTGTTGCGCCAAATTCACTTCCAATTTTCCGAATCAACTCTCCTGTTTCATCATTTAATTCAGTCGGAAAAGGACCACTTCCTACTCTTGTACAATATGCTTTGGAAACTCCAAATACATCTTTAATTTTTTGAGGGGCAATACCCAATCCTGTGCACACACCAGCCGAAATGGTACTGCTGCTGGTTACGAAAGGAAAAGTGCCGAAATCAACGTCCAACATAGAACCTTGAGCTCCTTCAGCAAGGACTTTTTTCCCCTGCTGAATTTTATCATTAATGAAATATTCTCCATTAACTATCTTGAAATCCCTCAACAATTCGATTGACTCAAAAAACTCATCTTCCCAGGTACTGATATCCTCCTGAAAATTATAACTGTCCAACAAGCGCTGGTGCTTCAATCTAATTTTAATATACTGTGAAATAAAACCCTTGTCCAATAAATCCCCTACCCTAAGTCCATTACGACCCGTTTTGTCCATGTAAGCAGGGCCAATTCCTTTTAAGGTGGAACCTATCTTTTCATTCCCTTTTGCCAATTCACTTGCTTTGTCTAAAGCCCTATGAGTTGGCAATATCAAATGTGCTCTTTCACTGATGTACAAATTCTTTTTGTAATCAATTCCCATCGAAGCAACTTTTTCACACTCTTTTTTTAGCGTAACCGCGTCCAATACAACTCCATTGCCGATCAAATTAATTTTATCCTCATGAAAAATACCGCTCGGTATTTGGTGAAGCACTACCTTTTGACCATTTACATAAAGGGTATGGCCAGCATTAGCACCCCCTTGAAAACGGGCAATAACATCATAATTGGGAGCAAAATAATCAACTATTTTACCTTTTCCTTCATCACCCCATTGAAGTCCTAATATTACATCTACCATTTTACTTGCAGTTTATTTTTTTGTTAGAAGATTTTAAAATTAATCTTTTGCTTTCCAATTTTTAAAACTTTCTTCAAAAAATCCAATAAAAAAAATTGGACAATCATGAAGAATACAATGGATGTGAATAAATGAGTAATCAACCATTCTATTTATCTTCTGAATGGTTCATTCATCACTTAATCGGCGGTAAAAATAAATTGAAAAAAATCAATCACCTAAAATGATATGTATTTGTTAAAAAAATGGGGAGAAAGAAAAGTAACCAACCTATTTTCTTGAGCTCAATGATGACCAGAATCTGTAAAAAAGCAAATCAAAGGTCAATTAAACCTGAAAATTATCTACCTCTGAAAACCCGAATAAAACTGATAAATTCAAAAAAATCAATTAAATCTAAAAGATCAAAGAAAAATTCATTGATGTAAAATCAAAAATAAAACCACCTAAGGTCAATCACAAAGTTTTGATTGGATCCTTGAGGGAAACTATAAGGGCTGCATCCAAGACATACTGCCCTTATAAAAAGTATAATTAAGCAACTTTCAACATGCTTATTTTGCTCATATTAAATTTACGCTGAGCATATTCCAATGTCACCGAAAATACTTTCAACTTTTGAGAGGGCAATTCGTACATAGCATCTGTCAAGATACTTTCGCAGATACTTCTTAAGCCTCTAGCACCTAATTTATACTCTAATGCCTTTTCCACCATAAAGTCAAATACCGTTTCTTCAAACTTTAATTCAATTCCTTCAATTTCAAATAAGCGAGTAAACTGCTTAATAAGGGCATTTTTAGGTTCGGTCAGTATATTGCGCAAGGTAGGAGCATCTAGTGGATTGAGATAAGTAATTACCGGCAGACGGCCTAATAGCTCGGGTATTAATCCGAACTGTTTCAAGTCGACTGCATTGACAAACTGAAGCAAGTTTTTTTGTTGAAACTCTTGCAGCTCTTTATTTACACTAAATCCAATGGCATGGGTATTTACTCGGCGAGCAATTATTCTGTCTACTCCATCAAATGCACCCCCACAAATAAACAGGATATTAGAAGTGTTTACTTTAACCAATTTTTGCTCCGGATGTTTACGTCCTCCTTGTGGTGGTACCAATACTTCTGTGCCTTCTAATAATTTTAATAACCCTTGTTGTACCCCTTCACCACTTACATCTCTAGTAATAGAAGGGTTGTCACTTTTGCGAGCTACCTTATCAATCTCATCAATAAATACAATTCCTTTTTCAGCAGCAGCAACATCGTAGTTACAAGCCTGCAATAACCTACTGAGCATACTTTCTACATCTTCTCCTACATATCCAGCCTCTGTAAAAACGGTAGCATCTACTATCGCGAAAGGTACATTCAACATGCGAGCAATCGATTTGGCCAACAGAGTCTTTCCAGTTCCCGTTTCCCCCACCATAATAATATTACTCTTTTCAATCTCTACCTCATTTTCTATTTTTTGATTCAGTCTTTTGTAATGATTGTATACTGCAACAGCAAGAATTTTTTTAGCATCATCCTGTCCAATTACATACTCATCCAAAAATTTCTTTATCTCAATTGGTTTTTTTACACTCAGTTTATCTGAAGATGTCGCGCTTTGTTTTTTATCTGGAAAAATAGACAACTCTTGCCCAACAATTTCCTGAGCATGTTCCACGCAATTTTCACAAATATGACCTTCTTGCCCTGCTATCAATATTTTAACCTCTTCGCGGCTTTTACCACAAAAAGAGCAATGTAAAGTTTGTTGTTTTGCCATTATATTAATATTTAGTCGTGCTTGCTTGAAAATAAGGTATGCAAAGATACTGATCCATTTGCCAATTGCTAATTTGCAGACAATTCTAATTTGAAAAACGTTGCAGCCTATTGTTTAAATAATAATATAAAACTGGATTCTATCGTCAAATTTTGATCTACAATTTTAAAATTTTAATCAAGTGAATCAAATTCCATCTGTAATCCTTGCCTTAACTGCTCCTTCACAATGGCCCCCATGGTACTGCAGGAAGCAAAATTGAGCGTTTTGAAATGGTCATTTAATTCGCCTTTTAAAAGTCTTATTTTATGATTTTCAGACAACTCATCCTTACCCATACTGCCTAATAATTCTGTTAGGCGAGTGCTGATATTTTTTATTCGATTGGCCATTTCCTCCAATTCAATTTTTTGTATCTGGGCTATTTCATCCTTACCAAGATGTTTCATAACCATCTCCACATACCACTCATTTTCTTTGTAAAGCTGAGGTAAGTAAAAACTCAGTCTGCCTTCATAACATTGTTGATCAAAGTCAATTGCACGAATGAAATATTGAGGGGATGAATTGTTTGAAATGGAATTAATAACAAAATTATAGCATCGCATATCTCCCAATAAGCGAACAAAACAGCTTTCACAAAAACGAATAAACTCCTTGGCAATCATTTTTTCTTCCACCTCATTGAAAGGCTTATTTTTTTGAAGAAAATCATCCCCGGCCATTCCTTCAATATGCTCCTCTACTAAGGTATTTTTGTGGCACAAAAAATTAATCGCATTGGAAGTAAGCAAGTGTTCTAATTCTAAGCCATACACCCTCGAAGCATCAGCCAATTTGATATAAAAAAAATCAATTTCCCCATTGGCCAAATTCACGATTTTTACCCTAAATGGGGTACTGTTTCCAAATTCACAAAAATCAATGCGCTCAATCTTACATTCAGTTGCCAAATTGGGTGCATCAAAATTTTTAATTAATTGATATGTTTTAATTAAACCTGCATTGATCAATTGTAGTTGATCGGGTGGATACACTGCATTTTCCCAATAGGTCCATTTACCTGTTTTATCTTTTAGCGCATTGGCATAACTATAATTGATGAGATCATTGTAAAGTATCGGTAATTCTATATCCCGCTTATTTTTTTTCAAATATTCGCTAAGGCCTTCGCTTATTGGAAAACTTTCCTTTTGCATGATTGGACGAAAAGGAGGCTGGCCATTGTTTGCATCAATGATATCAGTGAATTGCATTTTGCAAATGTATTCAGTAAATTTAACTGTCAATAAAAAAAGCCCCAAATCGGGGCTTACTAAGTATGTTTAGAATCGTTTTACAATTTCTCCAACAAGCCATCCACTATGCCATAATCAATAGATTCCTTTGCATTCATCCAATAATCACGATCAAAATCCTTCATCACTTTTTCAAAAGTCTGACCACAATTGTCAGCTAAAACTTGAGCTCCCATTTGCTTTATTTTCAATATTTGAATTGCCATAATTTCTAAATCGGCACTAACCCCCTGACCGCCACCGCTAGGTTGATGAATCATTACTTGTCCACTTGGAAAAATAAATCGTCTTCCTTTGGCTCCACCACTCAATAAAATACTTCCCATACTAGCTGCCATCCCCATGCATACAGTACTTACAGGAGAACTAATCATTTGCATGGTATCATAAATTACCATTCCGCTGGTTACTACTCCACCAGGACTATTTATATAAAAAGTAATTTCCTTGCCCGGATCAATGGCCTCAAGGTAAAGTAAGCGGGCGGTAATATCCTTGGCACTTTTATCATCCACCACACCCCATAAAAAGATTTTACGTTGCTCAATAAATTTTTTATCGAACTGCCATCCGCTCACCATTTTTTCCATTGGGTTTTCCGGCAATTCTTTGGGAGATTCTTCTTCCTCTTCGAAGCGAATTAAATTTTTACTATTAAGATTCATAACTTATTATTTAGATCAAATCCGATAGGGAAATGATAGTTTTTTAATTTACTTTAAATACAATTATAAGAATAAATTGTAGATTCTAAAAAGCGATCAATGATTAAGACTCTTTCTTTGCCTTTCTAGGGTTAATCGTTAAAACCTCATCAACAATTCCATATTCTTTTGCTTCAGCAGAGGTCATCCAATAATCTCTACTGCAATCAATCGCCACTTTGTCAAAAGTCTGGCCAGTATGATGAGCAATTACTTCGTATAATTCTTTCTTGATTTTTTTTACTTCATTCACCGTAATTTCAATATCGCTCGCTTGTCCACCTGCGCCAGCACTGGGTTGGTGAAGCATGATTCGACTATGTTTTAAAGCGGTTCTTTTACCTGGAGATCCTGCACACATCAATACCGCTGCCATACTAGCTGCTATTCCTGTACAAATTGTTGCAATATCAGGGGTTACAAACTGCATGGTATCGTACATACCCAATCCTGCATAGACATTACCCCCTGGAGAGTTGATGTACATCTGGATATCCTTGGTACGATCGGTACTTTCTAAAAATAAAAATTGTGCGGTAATAATATTCGCTACCTCATCGGTAACAGGATAACCCATAAAAATGATGCGATCCATCATTAAACGGCTATAAACATCCATCACTGCAACATTCATAGGCCTTTCCTCAATAATGTTGGGGGTAAGATTGGTTACGTTATGTTTGATATAACTATCCAATGTATTGCTACTGATACCTCGGTGCTTCACAGCATATTTTTCAAACTCTTTTCCAAAATTCATCTGATATATTATTTAGAATAACAAATATAGTTGATTGAATAACCCAAATATTATGCTATAAAAAAAAGGGCGCCAAAAAGTCTGAAAATTGGAAGAATGGCACTATCTGAATTCGATTTTTAACGTTGTTTTGAATACGAATTATTTTACCACATTATTTCCCATTCATTTAGCGATAAATAGATAAATCCCTTGTGCAAACATCGTTTCGTAATTAAAGCCAATGGCTTAAACCATGGGCTTTATTTACGAAATTCCATATTAAACCGTTTCAACGGTTTGTATAAAACTGCCTAAATAAAATATCGAAACTGTTTGAGAGATCCATTTTACAGATTTTATCTAAACAAAAAAAGCCGAAGCAATCGCTTCGGCCTTTCAATTATATTCAAGCGCTTCTTGAAGAAGCTTTTTATATACTAATGGTGGTGCTGCATTGCTGCCAATTCCTCTACAGTAACCAGTTTTTCCGCTGGTTTAACTTGACTTTCTACATATTTGAACAAATTATCAGTGATCAATCTACGGTAAGTAGCATCTACTTGTTTCTCATCTTTCATCATTTGATCAACGTAGGTATCTAACCAGCTAGTATCGTCTCCCATAATACTCATTTGACTGAAATAACGCATCACCTCAGCTCTCATAGATGCCTTCAGTTCTTCTGGTTTTACCTGCAAATCGTTTTCCTTGATCAATTTATCGCTGATTAAGGTCCATTTTAGCTGGTTGCAGAAAGTTGGATATTCCTCTTCTGCCTGTTGGGCAGTTTTGCGCTGCTCACTGCCAGTTTGTAACCACCTTTTTAAAAACTCAGCAGGAAACTCAATCTTTGTGTCATCTAATAAATAATGATAGAGCTGATCATGGAGCTGATTGCGACTTTGGCCATCCCAATATTGTTCAATTTCCTGCTTCAATTTGTTCCTAAATTCCTCCTCAGTTGCTATGGTTGTTCCAGGAAATACTTCCTTAAAGAACGCTTCATCAAGCTCCCTTTTTTCTATAACTGCAATTTTAACAATGGTAAGTTGAAAGAATTTTTTTGCAGCAGTTTTGTCATCCTTTTCTAGACCAAGCTGATTCAATACGATGTCTAATTTATCCTCTTCTAATGCCTTAGAAAGCTGAATGATTAAAGTATCCTCTTTCTTTTTTCCCTTGAGCTGCTTTTGACCGGCAGATGAAAAATCTTTCAATAAAACGGCAACCTCTTTTTGGATACCCTCCTCGATGATCGTTCCTTCTTTTTCACACTCTGCAAAAAGGATGGCTATTTCAGTTTCGTCACTTTCAATTGCTTCCACTTCATTTACTTTCCCCCCTTTTGCCTGTATTCCGCTAACTTCTTCTTGCAACATCTCATCTGTTACATTCACTTTATTCATGGTAATTTTGGCCTTTCCAAGCGGTGCAATTTCAAAGGCAGGCTTAAGACCTATTTCAAATCCAAACTCGTAATCATCAGGATTGTTCACATCCATGCTACGAATATCTGCATCAAGTGCCAAAGGCTGGGCAAAAATTTCTGGCTTTTCAGTCTCCAAATAAGTATACAATTCCTTTTCTACCGTTTTAAGCACCTCGTCAGTGAAAATAGAAGGGCCGTACATCTTTTTTATCAAGCCAGCAGGAACCATCCCTTTTCTAAAACCAGGCATATTTACTGTCTTGCTGTACTCTTTTAATTTTTTTTCAAAAGAGGGGAAATAATCTTCTTTAGATACCTTAATTGTAATCTTGTCATTGAGTAGACCAATATTGTCTCTTGCTACTGTTGCCATAATCGAGTAAAGTTGAAAATTTTAAAAGTTAAAAAGTTGATAAGGGAGCTAAAATAGTAAGCAAAATAGCTGCTCACTTATCAACCACTCAACTTATCAACTTAAAAATTGTCCGGATGATAGGGGTCGAACCTACATGGATCACTCCGCTAGATCCTAAGTCTAGTGCGTCTGCCAATTTCGCCACATCCGGTTTTGGGGTGCAAAAGTAGGGAATTTATACAAAAGATTAAAATAAATGGAATGCATATTTACAATATTCTGCTTTCTTTTATATCTGCAAAGGAATGGTTATTGCCTTTCAGTTAAATACATGTTGCCAAGTTGATGGCCCTAAACATGTCCTTTTCTTTTCGTAAATTCGTTTCATTGATGGAACTAACTACTGCGATACCAAAATATAACCTTACTGATGCGGAGGAGAAAAAAGAAATACTCAGGCATTACCGTGGATTATTGAGGGAATTGAAGCCAAAACTAAAACCTGGGGACAAAGAACTACTGCGGACTGCTTTTGAAATGGCGGTAAATGCTCACAAAACAATGCGCAGAAAAAGTGGTGAGCCTTATATTTTGCATCCATTATCGGTAGCTAAAATTTGTGTGGAGGAAATTGGACTAGGTATTAGAAGTACGATTTGCGCATTGCTTCACGATACAATAGAAGATACCGATATTTCTCTTGAAGATGTGCAGGATGAATTTGGGACAGAGATTGCTAAAATTGTGGACGGACTTACCAAGATTAGTACCGTTATAGACAACAACACCAGCAAACAAGCAGAGAATTTTAAAAAGATATTACTTACACTGACCGATGATCCTAGGGTAATTTTAATAAAACTAGCCGACCGACTACACAACATGCGAACGCTCGACAGCATGAAGCAGGAGAAGCAGTTAAAAGTAAGTAGCGAGACAGTTTATGTGTATGCTCCACTAGCTCACCGTATGGGTCTTTATGCGATCAAAACCGAGATGGAAGACCTTTCCATGAAATATTTAGAGCCTGATACTTATCGCAATATTGCCCAAAAATTAAGCGAAACAAAAAGAGAACGTTCCCGCTATATCAATGACTTCATTCGGCCGTTAAAAGAAAAGCTAGAAAAAGCAGATTTCAATTTCGAAATTTATGGGAGGCCTAAAAGCATTCATTCCATTTCCAATAAAATGAAAAAAAAGGGAGTGAGTTTTGAAGAAGTTTATGACCTATTTGCTATCCGTATTATCGTAGATTCCTCTGACGAAAATGAAAAAGGAGATTGTTGGAAAGTTTACAGCATTATAACCGATGAGTACAACCCTTCACCAGAAAGACTAAGAGATTGGCTTAGTAATCCTAAAAGTAATGGATACGAGGCACTACACACCACCGTTATGGGGCCACAAGGGAAATGGGTAGAAGTGCAAATTCGCACCAAGCGCATGAATGAAATTGCAGAAAAAGGTTTGGCCGCCCACTGGAAATATAAAGAAGATGCTTCTGATGAAAGCCGTTTTGATAAATGGTTTAGCCAGATAAGAGAAGCCCTTGGAAACCAAGATTCTAATTCCATCGATTTTTTGCAGGACTTTAAAACCTCTTTTCTTGTAGAAGAAATTTATGTGTATACACCGAAAGGAGACGTAAAAATGCTTCCAATCGGCGCTTCCGCGCTCGACTTTGCATTTAGTGTGCACACCGTAGTAGGTAGCAAATGTATAGGTGCCAAAGTAAATCATAAATTAGTTCCCATCGGTTACAAGCTTCGAAGTGGTGACCAGATAGAAATCATAACCAGTGCCAAACAGACGCCACATCAAGAGTGGTTAAATATGGTGGTGACTAGTAAGGCAAAGCAAAAAATAAAAGACACCCTTAAAGAAGAAAAAAGAAAGATTGCAGAGGATGGAAAATATATTTTACAAAAAAAATTAGAAGCAATTGGGGGAGTAATGACCCAGCATAATATTGAAGAGCTTGCAAGTTTTTATAAATTAAATTCTTCCCTTGATTTACTTTATGAAATTGCAATTAAAAAAATTGACTTAAAAGAATTAAAAGAATTTACTGCTGCTGGTGATCGAATATTTCCACCCAAACCGATTAAGGTTGAACCAGATGAAAAAAATGAATCGGAAATAAATGCTAAAACTTTTAATAAAAAAGATAATGAACTTATAATATTTGGGGAGAGTAGCGACCGAATCATGTATACATTGGCAAACTGCTGTAAGCCAATACCAGGGGATGATGTATTTGGTTTTATTACCACTGGCGAAGGTCTTAAAATACACCGTACCAATTGCCCCAATGCTGCACGACTAATGTCGAATTATGGACACCGAGTAGTTAAAACCAAATGGGCAAAAAACAAGGAAATATCTTTCCTAACTGGATTGAAAATTATTGGACTAGATGATGTTGGTGTTATCCATAAAATCACCAACTTGATAAGTGGAGAAATGAAGTTTAATATTTCTGCTATGGCGATGGAAGCAAAAGAAGGACTTTTTACCGGCAACTTTAAAATATTTGTACATGATAAAGAAGAGCTAGATGAACTTTGTAATAGGCTGTTGATGCTTGAAGGCATTGAAAAAGTAGACCGCTATGATACTGAATAATAATCCCCTTTTTATTTAAACTTACAATCTAAAACTATGCACGAATTAGTTACAAAAATTGCTGAAGAAGCAGGTATTAGCACCGAACAAGCAAGCACTGCGCTGGAAACCGTAAAAGCTTACGTAATAGAAAAATTTCCGATGATGGCAGGAGCAGTAGACAACCTTTTTGGTAGTTCCGAATAAATTGTTTTTTAAAAAAAGAGCCCCCTTGACAATTACTATTTTTCGACCGTCAAATAGGGAGCTGCCTTATTGAAAATGTCTTCGGTAATGGTTGCGATTTTTTTTATGTCAGCTACAGCTGAAAAATTACCATGCTGTGCTCGATATCGCACAATTGCATTGCCAATTGCATAACGCAAATAAGGGTGCATTTTCAACAATTCTATGTCAGCAGTATTGATATTGATTTTTGTAAGGGCTGGGCTACTAATTTTTAATTGTGACTTTATTTTTTGGAAAGTAGAATCGGGTAACCCAAAGGTTTCACCCACTTGTCCCACACTATAAAAACCTCCCAGCTTGTCTCTGAAATTAATTATCCGCTGAGATAGCTTGCTTCCAATACCCTGCAAAGAAATAAACTCTGAAGTATCTGCAGTATTGATATCAATGGATATTATTGGATGAGTAATCGCCATGGGTGGCTTTTTTTTAACCTCATTCCCCTCTGGGAAATTATTCGCTAGAATACTTTTTATTTTTATAAAAGGAATTAGTCGTTTCACCTCATCGGGATGAAGACCCCAAACTTTTCCTATGTCTTCCCTTCTATAAAACTTCCCTCCTTTGGATAAAAAATTTTGAATGGTTTGAATCGTTTTTTCTCGAAAACCTAATTTTTTCAGCTCTTCAGTAGTAGCAGTATTTGGATCAAAATTGAACAGTTCTACTTTTCCTTCCTGATCATTTGATAATTTGTAAACTGACTCTTTGTATTTTCCATCTGCAGTAGAACGATCAAATTGTTTTGAGCTATCCCTTTGTTGAATTGATAGAGAAGCAATCTGCTTTTCAAAAATTTTAGCATCAGTGGGGTCAGACTTTATAAAAAAGGGATATAAAAATGGAATGCCCATAAAAAAAACAATCAATGAAACCAATACAATTATTCCAGTCCTCTCCCTCTTGCTAAAACTTAAATAATCAGCAACAAAATGTTTCCACATAACTGATAAGATGAGTTACCAAATTAATAACTATCCTTGGCAATTACAATATGTTTCAAAAGAAAAAATCAATCAAAATAAAGGCGCATGCCATCGTAAGCAAGTTCAATTCCGTTGGGAAGTTCGCCATTAATAATTTGGTGTTTACCCAACTGGTGACTAATGTGAGTAAAATAGGCCTGGGTAACATTTAATTCTTGTACAATTTCGGTGGCTTCATCTAAAGTAAAATGTGATAGATGTTTTTTATGCCTCAATGCATTTATTACCATCGTTTTACTGCCCTTAATTTTTTCTTTTTCCACTTCCTCCATTCTGTTGGCATCCGTAATGTAGGTAAAGTCGCCAAAGCGAAATCCCAAAACCGGCATATGTAAATGCCAAACTAAAATAGGTATAACTGGAATATCACCAATTGAAAAAGGAATAAGATCAATGGTGTTTATATTTACCTGAGGGATTCCTGGATATTTTTTATCCGTAAAAATATAGTAGAACTCACGCTTCAATGATTCTTGGGTTAACTCATTGGCAAATATTTCCATTGGATTTCCAGAAAGAAAAGTAAATGCTTTTACATCATCCAATCCAGCGATGTGATCTTTGTGAGGATGCGTATATAAAACTGCATCTAATTTTTTTACACCTTCTCGCAACATCTGATATCTAAAATCAGGCGTGGTATCTACAACAAAAGAAGTCGTAGGACTTTGGACCAAAATACTACTTCTCAAACGTTGGTCTTTTGCATCATTGGACATACATACCCCGCAATCGCAGGCTACCATAGGAACCCCACTACTGGTTCCAGTTCCTAAAAAAGTTATTGTTAATGGAGGGCATTGCACATTCCAAAATTAATCATTTGGCAATAAGGATTGTGAAAAAATAAGTAATCCAACCAATCAATAAGATTTCAATGGCTAGAAATTGCCGTTTAAGTTAAACTCAAAGCAGTAAATGGGAAAATAAGGTTATTTGTCTTGTACCTGACTCATCACCTCGTCAAACATTTTTTGACTTTCATGTGTAAGAGAATCAAAATGGATATCTAATTGGGGCATCAGATCGATTAAAGTATTGATTCTTCCTTCCGTCTGTAAAAATTTATTGAGAACCACCACTCTTTTTTCCTGTAAAATACAATAGCCACTTTGGAAATTTCCACGTTCATATCGAATCACATATTTGCATTCCTCGGCTATCTTTTCTATTTTGTCTAGTATGTTCTGTGTATATTTCATAACCTCAATACCTGGTATTCTTTTTAATATTCAATAACTAGTGCAACTTCCTATTAATGCCTAACAATAAAAAATAAGTTTTTCAACAATCGTTGATAAATAAACGAGCTTAATTGGTTAAAATTTGCAATTAAAGAGTTTTCAATAAAAATATTCATTTCCCCTGCAAGCGGAGTAGACCTGAATGATTTAAAAAAAGAAGGATTGACAAGGCTTTAGGAGCAAAATTATTTATTTGTCATCCTTATGATTGGCACAATCATTTCTTCCAAACTGATACCCCCATGCTGAAAAGTATTTTTATAATAATTTACAAAATGATTGTAATTAGTAGGATAACAAAGAAAAAGATCACCCTTGGCAAAAATAAAAGACGAATTAATAGTCGGGGCTGGCAAGCCTGCTTCTTTCGGATTCCTAAATGCCAACACATCTTTAGGCTCATAATCCAAATTCCTTCCGTGTTTATACCGCAGGTTAGCGGTAGATTGTTTGTCGCCAATAACTTTTACTGGAGATTTAACCCTCACACTTCCATGATCGGTTCCTACGATTAGCGTTATTTTTTTATCAGAAATCTTCTTTAAAGCTTGATGAAGTGGCGAATGCTCAAACCAACTTTGCGTAATGCTTCGATAACTAATTTCATCACTAGCCAACTCTTTGAGTACTTCCATTTCTGTTCTTGCGTGACTGAGCATATCAACAAAATTATATACAATCACATTGATATCATTGTCAAGTAAATTATGCACATTGTCTACCAACTTTTGTCCATCTTGGTGGTTGGTAATTTTAGTATAAGAATATTTAGCTTCCCCCTTTCCCAATCGCTTCAGCTGTGCTTTAAAAAAATCTTCTTCATGCAAATTTTTTCCCCCTTCTTCTTCATCATTTTTCCACTGATTTGGGAATTTTTTTTCAATATCTAAAGGCAACATGCCAGCAAAAATCGCATTGCGGGCATATTGAGTGGCTGTAGGCAAAATACTATAAAAAGTTTCTTCCTCGTGAATTCGAAAGCTCTCTGCCAATGTTGGCTGAATAATTTTCCACTGGTCAAAACGCAGATTGTCAATCAATACAAAAAACAGAGGCTTACCCTTTTCAAGATGGGGTAAAACTTTGTATTGCATTAGCGTATGGCTCATAATAGGTGCATCTGCAATTTCATTGCCTACCCAACTAGAAAAATTTTTAGAGACAAATTTAAAGAACTCCGTATTTGCTTCTGTCTTTTGCATTTGAAATACCTCTTGCATTTCAGGACTATCACTTTTTTTTATCTCCAGCTCCCAATAAACTAATTTTTTATATACTTCCATCCACTCATTATAATTGGGATTGCTATTGAGCGCCATAAATAAATTACGAAATTGTTCTCGGTAGGCGGAGGTAGTTTTTTCGGCAACCAATCTTTTGTTGTCTATTATTTTTTTTAAACTCAACCATACCTGATTGGGATTTACTGGCTTAATCAAATAGTCACTGATTTGCGAACCAATGGCTTCATCCATCAAATTTTCCGCCTCATTTTTGGTAATGAGAACTACGGGTAAATTACTATTGAGCTGCTTCATTTGTTGCAGCGCCTGCAAGCCAGATATTCCAGGCATACTCTCATCCATTAATACCACGTCTACTAAATTATTTTTCACATATTCCACCGCATCATAACCGTTCGTTTTGGTATGTACTTGATAGCCCTTGTTTTCTAAGAACAATATCTGTGAGGTAAGATTTTCGATTTCATCATCCACCCAAAGTATAACTGACATACTTATTTATTGATTTTTGTTTGAAAGGTTTGCCTCTTTCTGAGTCACCTTTTTATAATATATTAAACGAGTTCAGAATTAACAATACCAGCGTTAAACAAAACATTTACAAGGCACAACAACAATAAATCATATTCTTCTGATTTCATCTAAAGTGAATATGCTTATTGAATAGGTTACAAATTTAATTTTTTAATGTTATGCTTGTCAGCTTTATTTAGCTTTGTGCTTCTTTTAACAAAAAAGGAATTAGATTGAAGATTCAATTGTAAAGCAAAACTAAAAAGAAGTAAACAACCAATGTCATCAAGGAAAATAATCAACGATCCTGTTTATGGATTTATCACCATTGATGATGAGCTTATTTTAAAAATTATTGCTCATCCCTATTACCAGCGACTTCGCCGCATTCATCAGATGGCGATGGCATTGCTGGTTTATCCAGGAGCGGTTCATACCAGGCTCCACCACTCATTAGGAGCTTACCACCTTATGCGCAATGCACTACATGAATTGAAAAATAAGGGGGTAGAAATTACCCAAGCTGAGGAACAAGGTGCTAAGATTGCAATATTATTACATGATATTGGCCACGGCCCATTTAGTCATGCATTGGAAAATGTATTGCTAGAGAAAATGCACCATGAGGCGATTTCCTTGATGCTCATGAAAGAGCTTAACAAACAATTTGATGGTCAATTGCAAATGGCCCTAGATATTTTTACCAATGAATACCCGAAAAAATTCCTACACCAGCTAGTTAGTGGTCAATTAGATGTTGACAGAATGGATTACCTTACCCGAGACAGTTTTTTTAGTGGAGTAAGTGAAGGTGTTATTGGATATGATCGAATATTGAAAATGCTTACGGTACACAATGGTGAACTGATGGTAGAAGAAAAAGGAATTTATTCAATTGAGAAATTTTTGGTATCCCGTCGCCTGATGTATTGGCAGGTATACCTGCATAAAACAGTAGTGTGTGCAGAACAAATGCTGGTAAGGATTATTAAAAGAGCCAAACAGATAAAAGCTCAGACTCAAATGCCTCTCAATCAATTCATCAATGAGCCAGTAAGTTCGGTGAGCCTAGAAAAGTTTTGCACCCTCGACGACTATGATGTAATGGCTGCTATAAAAGGCTGGTGCAATCATGAAGATAAAATATTGTCTTTTTTAAGCAAGAGCATCCTCAACCGTGAGCTACTAAAGGTTAAATATTATGCAGAGCCCATTGAAGAAAAATGGTTAGAAGAAAAAACAATCGAGGCTATGCAGAAAATGAACATTAGCGCTGAGGAGGCTTCCTGGCTAGTATTTACTGGAACTGCTTCAGGGAGTACCTATAATTTTGAGGATGAAAGAATCAACATACTATTTAAGGACGGCTCAGTCAAAGACATTTCCGAAGTAGATGACCCTTTAATTGGCAAAAATCTAGGGGGTAAAATCCAGAAATATTATTTTTGTTACTTACGTTAAAAATGCCAGAAATAGCAAAAGATCGTATATTTCTATATTGTTATCAACCAAACAAGCATTGTATTTAGCCCTAATTGCACTACAAATAGTCGGGCCATAAAAAATTAAATACCTTTGCCAAAACTTTGAAAATAAGCATGGACGCAAATTTCAATCCAGACAAACAACATACATTGGCCACCACAGTCAATATCTCTGGTACTGGTCTACATACCGGCATCAACGTAGATATGACACTCAAGCCTGCAAATCCTGGATTTGGATTTCAGTTTCAACGGGTGGATTTACCAGGAATGCCCATAATTAAAGCAGATTGCGATCTGGTAACCGATACCTCTAGAGGTACTACCTTGGAATCAGGAAATGCCAAAATAAGTACGGTAGAGCATATACTTGCGGCTCTGGTAGGATTGGGAGTAGACAATTGCCTCATTGAAGTAAATGGGCCAGAAATACCCATTATCGATGGCAGTAGCGAGCCCTTTGTGAAAATGATTGAACCAATGGGAGTGGTGGAACAGGATGCTGCCAAAGCTTGGTATAGCATTGACGAAAATATTACCTACTACGATGAAAACAATAGGGTTGAAATAACTGCGCTTCCTTCTCTTGAATACAAATTAACCACCCTTATCGACTTTAATTCTCCTGTTTTAGGCACCCAGCATGCTACCCTTAAAAGTATGAGGGACTTTAAAACAGAAATAGCTCCTTGTCGTACTTTTTGTTTTTTACATGAGTTAGAAACGCTATTAGAAAACAATTTAATTAAAGGAGGGGATATCAATAATGCAATAGTAGTCGTTGATAAGCCTATCTCTAGTAACGAAATGACCCGATTAGCGAAAGCCTTCGGAAAAGAAAGAATGGAAGTAAAAAGCGAAGGCTACTTAAATAACCTTGAATTGCGCTTTCCAAATGAACCTGCTAGACATAAGCTGCTAGATATTATTGGAGACCTTGCACTTACTGGTTATGCAGTGAAAGGACATATCATTGCCAATAGGCCAGGACACAGCAGTAATGTGGCTTTTGCAAAAAAATTAAAACAATACATCAAAAAAAATAAACACACCAAGGGTATACCGATCTATGATCCCAACCAAGCAGCAGTATATAATTCAAAGCAAATAGAAGATACCTTACCCCATAGATTTCCTTTCTTATTGGTTGATAAAATAATCGAACTTTCAGATAAGGTAATTGTTGGAATCAAAAATGTAACTTTTAATGAGTACTTTTTTCAAGGACATTTTCCTGGAAACCCTGTTATGCCGGGTGTTTTACAAATAGAGGCCCTTGCCCAAACAGGTGGAATTCTTTGTATCAATGCTATGCCAGAAGGGAAGTATGACACTTATTTCATAAAAATAGAAAATTGTAAATTCAAGCAAAAAGTGGTTCCAGGTGATACCATGATTTTAAAAATGGAACTCATTGAACCAATTCGAAGAGGAATTTGTGTAATGCGTGGAAGTGTTTATGTTGGTAACAAACTCTGTACTGAAGGGGACCTAACTGCACAATTGGTAAAGAGAAACTAAGTTTTCATTCTGACTTAATTTTAAAACAATTTTGCAAAAGTGATTGTTAGCTTTTAGATTCAAACCAAATTGATCCATTTGTAAATTACCAAAATAACCATGATTCATCCTCATACTTATATTCATCCCAATGCAAAACTTGCGACCAATGTAAAAATTGATCCATTCAGTGTTATTCACCCCAATGTAGAAATTGGTGAAGGCACTTGGATTGGAAGCAATGTAACCATTATGGAGGGAGCGAGAATTGGAAAAAATTGCCGCATCTTCCCAGGTGCTGTAATCGCTGCTATTCCGCAAGACCTTAAATTTGACAATGAAGCTACGACCGTTGAAGTCGGCGACAATACTACAATACGTGAATTTGTAACAATCAACCGAGGCAGTAAAGATCGCTGGGTAACCAAGGTCGGTAACAATTGTTTGATCATGGCTTACAGCCATATTGCACATGATTGCAAAGTGGGAAATAATTGTATCATGAGTAACAATACGCAAATGGCTGGCCATGTAACGGTGGGTGATTTTGCTATTTTGGGAGGCATGTGTGCCATTCATCAATTTGTACAAATAGGTCAACATGCTTTCGTAAGCGGTGGAAGTTTAGTAAGTAAAGACGTTCCACCCTATATCAAAGCAGGCAGAACACCGCTGAGTTACGCAGGTGTTAATTCTATTGGATTAAAACGCAGAGGGTTTTCATTGGATAGTATTAACCAGATACTGGATATCTACCGCATTATTTATAACAAATCTTTGAATACTACCCAAGCACTTAACTTTATCGAAGAAGAATTACCTGCTACCGATGAAAGGGATGAGATTGTTACCTTTATCAGAGATAGTGGAAGAGGAATCATTAAAAGATTTACCAAGGGAAATGTAGATGATGAATAAAATCATTTATCACTAGAGATGATCATCAAGTGGAAATATTTTTTTAATACATTCAAATTCGTCTATCTATTGTAATTAATTTGGAGCAGAAAGGAATAGGATTACCCATGCATATCAAACTAACGAATACCGGTAAACGCTTTAACAGAGAATGGATTTTCCGTCACTTTGAATATGAATTTTTATCTGGGAAAAAGTATGCCATTACAGGTTCTAATGGCTCGGGCAAATCGACATTGCTTCAAGTAATATCAGGTGCAATTTCTCACAACGAAGGTAAAATTGAAATGATATTCAATGGAAGTCCAATTCTTGAAGAAAATTGTTTTCAATATCTTTCCATTGCGGCGCCTTACTTAGAACTGATTGAAGAAATGACCGCTACTGAATTTCTAAATTTCCATGCTTCACTTAAACCGCTCACTCATTCAACTGAATCAATACTTTCGTTTATCAACTTAGAAAAAGCTGCACAGAAACAAATTAGGTATTACAGTAGCGGAATGAAACAACGACTCAAATTAGCACAGGCTTTCTTTTGTTCAACACCTTTATTACTACTAGATGAACCTACCACCAATTTAGATGCGGAAGGAATTGCTCTTTACCAACAACTCATTGCTGAGCACAGTCATCAAAAATTAGTAATCATTAGTAGCAATGACCCGCAGGAATATAGTTTTTGTGATGAAGTAATCGCCATTGCTAATTATAAATAATTTAGTAAGTAGTCGGCCTTCAAAAATTGATAAGCACTGATTCGGTAAAGCTTTTGATTAAAATGAAAAATCTTTATCTCCTACTGGCAATCAACAAATCAAGATCTGTATATTTCAAATCAAAGCGCTCACTCAAATGATAATTGGTAAGGCTTCCTTTGAATAAATAAACACCGCTTCGAATGTTTGCCTTATACCACACGGCATGGTCAATTCCGCCATCGTCAGCAGTCTCGAGCAATAAGGGCATCAATACATTGCTAATAGCCTGGGAGGCAGTGCGAGCAAAGCCGCTAGGTATATTGGGTACACAATAATGAATCACTTCAAACTTCATAAAGACCGGCTTTTCATGGGTCGTAACTTCACTGGTTTCAAAACAACCCCCTCTATCAATACTAACATCTACAATAATACTTCCTGGCCGCATATTGCTCACCATTTGTTCAGAAACAATAATGGGCGTTCGGCCTGTAGAACTGCTCAATGCACCTACCGCAACATCGCAAGTTTTTAACTGCTTTGCCAATATTTTTGGCTCAATTACTGAGGTCCATAAACGGTCGCCAATATTATTTTGAAGACGCTTTAACCGGTAAATACTATTGTCAAAAATCTTTACACTGGCCCCCATCGCTAAGGCTGTACGAGCAGCATATTCACCCACAATACCCGCTCCTATAATGATCACCTTAGTAGGCGGAATGCCACTGATACCCCCTACCAATACGCCCTTTCCATTATTGGCCTTACTTAAATATTGTCCCGCAATCAGCATTACAGCACTCCCCGCAATTTCGCTCATACTGCGTACAATTGGATTGTGCCCCGTGTCATCTTTTAGATTTTCAAAACTCAATGCAGTAATTTTTTTCTCCATCATTTTTTGTAAAATTTCTCTTTTCATTACAGACAAATGAATGGGAGAAATAATGTATTGATTTGGCTTCAACAACTCACACTCTGATTCACTAATGGGAGCACTTTTTACCAATACATCACACTCAAAAACCTCCTTTTTATGATAAGCAATTTTTGCACCGACATCACTATAATCCAAATCATTGTAGCTTGCACCTTCACCCGCACCTGTTTCCACCATCACCCGATGACCATTGGCCACCATCACCCCCACCGCCTCTGGTGTTAGCGCGATTCGATTTTCATTAAACGAGTTCTCCTTGGGAATACCAATAAATAGTTGGGTGCCTTTTGGTTTAATATCCAATGTTTCTTCTAGTGTTTCATAAGAAAAGGAAGGAGAAACATAAGGTTTTGATTTAGCCATAATGGTATAAAATTGAAATCAAATAACTGTATTTGAAAGCTAGCTCCAAAATACAAATTATTACTGAAACTCGCTTCGCTATTACTCAATTTCGAAAGTAGTAAGCCTTAGTTTTGAAATTTAGACCGAAGCTCTTAAAATTTAGTTGCTATCTTTCTAGTTCCCGAATCTAAAGAAGTAAAGTACAAATGCAATGTCTCATCGGGTAAAATCCCCGCCGCCTTTTCGGGCCATTCTACCAAACAAGTATTGCCAGACATCAAACAATCTTCGGCTCCACTTGAAAAAACCTCTTCTTCATTTTTTAAACGATAAAGGTCTAAATGATATATAATTTCTCCAGAATCAGATGTATATTGGTTAATAATAGAAAAAGTAGGGCTGGAAATATTGTCTAATACCTTCTTTGCCTTACAATAAGCCTTTGTAAAAGTAGTCTTGCCAGCACCCATTTCGCCGTGTAGTGCTAGCACCTTATAATTGGCTGAAAAAGCGATTATTTCATCCGCTGCTGCCCCTATTTGACTCAATGAAAAAATTACCTCCATGTTGCAAAGATATTTTTCTTCATTAGTAATTCATTCAAGAATGGAAATAATAATTTTGTAATATGGAAAAAGTAGTCTGGAAAGTAGAGGGAATGACATGTACCAATTGCGCATTGACTATCAATCAATACCTTCAAAAAAAAGGTAGCAGCGATGTCAAAGTAAATTTTATTGGTGGTGAGGTAAGCTTTACACTTCCAGCCGATAGTTCGAAAATCTCTCTTGCCCAAGGAATCGAAGGCCTTGGCTATCATGTTGTAGACGAACCGCTGATGCAACAGCTACCTCGAAAAAAGAAGTTTTTTTCAAATCACCTTCAACGATTTATTTTCTGCCTTCCTTTTACATTGATTCTATTGCTACACATGCTTCCTTTGCATTTTCATTTCTTAATGAATCCCTGGATTCAGCTCGCCATTTGTGTACCAGTATTTTGGGTAGGCATGGGCTACTTTGGAACCAGTGCAATAAAAAGTCTACGTAGCGGTATTCCTAATATGAATGTACTAATAGCTTTAGGAGCTACTGCTGCATTCACCTACAGCCTAATTGGTACCATTGGTGATTTGGGAATGAATTATCTTTTTTATGAAACGACCGCCACCATCATTACCCTTGTTTTTTTAGGAGAATGGGTAGAACACAAATCTGTATCCGCTACTCAAAATGAACTTAATAAGTTAGCCCGTAGTCAACCACTCATGGCCAATATGATCGCTTTTGATGATCAACACAAAGAGTTAGTATTTCCTGTAGAAAGCACACAACTTAGAGTAGGTGACCTTATATTAATAAAAACAGGGGAACAAGTACCAACCGATTGCAAAATCATTTGGGGTGAGGCACAGGTAAATGAATCTTTGGTCACCGGCGAAAGCAGGCCTTTACTCAAACAAAAAAAAGATGCATTGATTGGCGGCAGCATTCTATCAGAGGGTACTGTAAAAGCCCAGGTTACTGCTACTGGAAAGGACACCGTACTAAGTAATATTTTAAATTTAGTAAAACAAGCACAGGGTGAGAAGCCACCCATTCAACAATTGGCCGATAGAATCAGTGCTATTTTTGTTCCAGTTGTAATAAGTATTTCGATTGTAACCTTTCTTTTAAATTACTATGTATTTCAAATTCCAGCAGCTGACTCTTTGATGAGAAGTATTGCAGTATTGGTTATCAGTTGTCCTTGTGCTATGGGGCTTGCCACTCCTGCTGCCATCGCCGTTGGACTCGGCAGGGCAGCTAAAAATGGAATTCTTTTCCGAAATGCCAAGGCGCTAGAATTGTTTAAAAATATTAAAACAGTAATTTTTGATAAAACAGGTACGCTTACAATGGGGCAGTTTGTTATTACTGATTTTAAAAACAGCAGTCTTCCTGAAGAAGAATTTAAACGCATCATTTTTTCAATAGAAAAATATTCCAATCACCCCATTGCAAAAACTATTAGCAGCGAATGGAAAATCAACAATGCCATTCAATGGAAAAAAATTGAAGAGATAAAAGGGATTGGAATGAAAGCGGAAGATGCCGAAGGAAATAGATACCAGCTTGGATCCCACAAAATAGCATCCCATTTAAGCTCAGATAATTCGCATACCGCCTACTTACTCATCAATGAAAACTTAGAGGGTTGGGTAGATTTAGAAGATCAGATCAGAAAAGAATCCATTGAAGTAATATCATTTCTACATGCTAAAAAAATAGAGACTGTTTTACTCAGTGGTGATTCTTTTGAGAGAACCAAACAGGTTGCCGACACACTCGGCATCTCTCAAATATTTGCTGAAAAATCACCTGAAGAAAAATTAACTATTGTAGCTCAAATCAATAAAAAAACTCCAGCAGTCATGGTGGGAGATGGTATCAATGATGCTCCTGCATTGGCAAAAGCTACTATTGGCATTTCAATGAGTGAGGCTTCACAACTAGCTGTTCAAAGTGCACAAGTAGTGCTGATGAACAAGGGTATCCAGCATTTACCACTCGCCTTAGGACTTGGTAAACACACTTTTACTACCATTCAACAAAATTTATTCTGGGCCTTCATTTATAATGTTGTTGCCATACCCATTGCTGCTATGGGGCTCTTACATCCGGGCATAGCGGCTTTGGCAATGGGATTTAGTGATGTAATTTTGGCAATAAATTCTATTCGGCTAAATTATAAAAACGTACTATAAAATCATTAAATTTAACTTTCGATCTAGATAGTTACAATGTCATTTTATACAAACAATGAATACCATGGATGAGTTAAATGAAAAAATAGAAGATGATCATTTTCTAACTTCGGATGAATTAGCAGAAATGAAAGCGATCATACAAAAATCAATAATTGAAGCAAAGAAAAATATAAAATTGCCACCTGAAATCAAAAAAGAATCTGATGATTCAGATGGCAATTCACCGTCAGTGTAAAATAATATTACTTCACTTTCAAGAAATAGATCTGCACTTCTTTAGCATACCTTTTTTAATTGCTTTTTAACTTTCCCAACAACCAATTGGTCATTTTTTCGTTCTGCTCTGGATAAGTCCAATGTCCAGTTTCAAGTGCTAAGAATAATTCCTTCGTTGCGGTGATTGAGTTATAGGCAGCATACATAGAGGTTGGAGGACAGGTTTCGTCATTGTAGCCCCATGAATAAAATCCAGGGACAGTAACTCTTTTAGCAAAATTTACCACATCATAATATCCCAATGTTTTTAATTTTTCCTTGGTATTATTATAAGCCATATTTCCTTTGTCAAAGTAATGAGGCCATCCACCTGCACGTCCGATTAAATAACCTGTTACATCAGATAAAGCAGGATAGAAGGCGCCTAAATTTTTTACTCTCTTATCAAGTGCAGCTGTCACAATAGACAAAGCACCACCTTGACTTCCACCAGTAACTGCCAAATTAACTCCATCAAACTGTGGTAGGCTAGTTAAAAAATCATTGGCTCTAACACAACCTACATAAACTCGCTTATAAAAAAATCGATCGCGATCATCCAGGTTATGATTGAAATAGCCATTTAAAATTCCACTACCTAAATCTAGATAAACCGATGGGTCCATCGTCACAGGAATTCCATGAATTCCAATTTGAAAGGTAATGATCCCCTTTTCAGCATTGGCAATATCACCTGCATAAGCTCTTACACCTGCACCAGGCACTTGCAATAAGGCAGGATATTTTCCTTCTTTTTTAGGCACGCATAAAATTCCATAAAGCCTTGTACCTACTTTATAATTTTGAAGATTCACCTGATATACATTTACCTTTTCTGTGCACCTCTCTGGAATCAAAGTCATTTTTGTATCCATTGGTACTTTAGCAAGATCAACCAATGCATTGTTCCAGAAATCATCAAAATCAGTTGGATTTTCAATACTAGGGATAATTTGAAGGGGATCAAAACCTGCAGTACTCAAATTACGATACTCTTTATTATCTACTTCGGCAATGGCTACACATCTTAAAAAACCTGGCACTAGCATCGTGCCTGCATCAATCGTTTGAGTACCTGTTGCAAGTGTAATCGTTTCCTTTTTTATGGGAGTTTGCTTTTCAGGTCCAATTTCATAACGAACCTTTGCATCCTTTACTAAATTGCCATTTTTAAATACTGATAAAGTGAACTTTACTTTCTCCCCTTTTTTATAAGTCCAATCAGAATGATCTGCAGCAACAATCACTTTGACAAGTCGCTCTACTGGCTGAGCTAAAATATCCTTATTGATACTCAATAAAAATAAGAATAGAATTAATTTGGTATTTTTCATTTTAGATTTATTTAATTATAAAAATTAAAGTTAACAACTAATAGAAATTTAGTTGATAAAGTAAAACTTGAATTAATCCATGTTATTATTCAATTAAAAAATTCATTGAAAAAATGAAAAGAAAAATATAATGGATGATATCCCAAAAAAAGAGGCAACCTAATTGGGTTGCCTCTATGAAAATGAAAATGTAATTGTAATAATTAAATACCGCTCAATCCGAAGCCTTCTCTGTATTCGCGTTTAACGAATTGGTTCACTTCATCACAGTTGGTGATCTTCATTTGATCATGATCCCATAATAAAGTAATGTTACGCGCAGGGAATACTTTTCTTTGTGGCATAGCACGTTGAGCACCAGTAGCCGTTGCAGCTGGAGCAGCAGCTACAGGAGTAGAAGTTCTTTCTACGTTATAGCCTCTGATAGCTAAGTTAGCTACTAGCATATTTTCCACTACCATTGCAGCTTTATCAAATGGTGAACTTGTTTCACCTTTTCCGTATCCTTTCAAACAAGCTTCAACCCATTGTTGATAGTGAGCTTCAGCACCACCTGGTACTCTAGGATATTTAATCGAAAGCTTTTTGATAGACTCTTCTTCCATACGTGATACTGGTAAAAGTCTAGCACCTGCTGAATAGCAACCTGCAATCATTTTACCTTTGGTACCGATAAAGATCATACCGCTACCATCGCTAAGTGCTAAAGTATCGGTGGGTTCCATTTCTTCTGGTCTTGGAGGGGTTAAACCACCATCCATCCAGTGAATCTTAATATTTGGAAGTGCTTTACCATGCTTACCTTTTTTAGGGTTAGCAAAAGTTAAAATAGTATTGCTTGATGGAGGGCAAGCATCTGGGAATTCTTCTTGCTTCAATCCCATACTTGGATTACCTAAACTTGTTTGAACTGCATTTACATATCCAAGGTTAAGAACAGTCATTGGAGCTTCAAGGATGTGAGCACCCATATCACCAATTACACCGGTTCCGTAATCCCACCATCCGCGCCAATCAAATGGAGCAACATGGAAAGCATCATCATAAGAAAGACCAGCAGTCATGCCATTGCGTTGCTGACCTGTACGGCCAGAAGGGTAAGGTTTTGCCTTAGCAGAACTCTGCCAAAGATCCCAGTTGAATGTGCTTGGAGCTGTACCAGTTTTAGTAGGCCATTTCATTCCACCTTGTGGCCAAACTGGACGGTTAGTATAGCAATAAACATCTGTTACTTCTCCGATAAGACCTGCTTCATACCATTCTCTCATTTGGCGAACGCCATCATTTGATGAACCTTGGTTACCCATTTGGCTCACTACTTTATGCTCACGAGCAAGTTGTGCTAGCACACGTGCTTCGTAAATATCATGCGTCATTGGTTTTTGAACCCAAATATGTTTACCATGAACGATAGCAGCAGAAGCAGCTACGGCATGGGTATGATCTGGTGTAGAAACTGAAACAGCATCAAAATTTTTGTGCTCTTTTTCCATCAACACTCTCCAATCCTCATATACTTTAGCATCAGGATATTTTTTAAAGGTACCTGCACCTTGTAATTGGTCAACATCACATAAAAAAGCGATTTTAGCTTTTTCTTGCGGTACAAATGCTTTTTTCTCCTCATCCCATCTTCTCATAAAACCAGCACAGTCACTCGTTCCTTTTCCACCAGCACCAATAGTAGCGATATACAATGTATCACTAGGAGCGGTAAATCCACGACCCAATACATGGCGTGGTACGATGTAAAATCCAGCGGAAGTCAAAGCCGCGTTGCGAATAAATTCGCGCCTTGGATTTTTAGTCTTGTTTTTTGTTTCTTTTTTCATAAAAAAAATTTAAAATATAGCAGTTTAGAAATTGAAATTCAAGGTAGTATTAACTATTTACCTAAACAAATTTAAATAAATATTAATTTTTTATATTAATAAATTTATGTATTTAACAGGACTAATTATTTTAACCTTTTCTCAGAAACCTAGTATTAGAATCGAATGAGTTACTCAACAATTGATTTAGAAAATTATGTAGTTAAAAACAAAAATAAACTTAGTTTTTGCTTACCCATTGTCCATCAATCATCACTTTTGAAATTTTAGTAAGATACTCGAAAGGGTCACCATCAAACAATACTAAATCCGCATCCTTTCCTTGTTCAATACTACCCACTCTTTTATCTATTCCTAATAATTTAGCTGGGTTCAAAGTAATTGATTTCAAACCTTCTTCATAAGGTAAACCATAAGTTACTGCCAATGCAGCTTCAAAAAGCAAAACATGCGTTTTAGGGACATAACCTTCATATCCGGTTTCAATGCTTACCTGAATATTAGCAGCAGTTAATATTGCAGCGCTTTCTCTTGTCATGTTGACCATGTCTCCTGCATTTCTAGCCATGGTGCAATGTAAAATAACCTCTGCTTTACTGGCCTTAATTTCATCTATTAATCTGTAAGCTTCTGCTGCTCCATCAATCACCAATTTAAAATTAAATTCTTTGGCCAATCGAATCGCATTCATGATATCATTCGTTGAATTGACCGTAATCAAAGCCTTCACTTCTCCGTTTAATAACTTTCCCAAGGCTTCATATTTTAAATCAATTGCAGGGCGTTTAGCAGTGTCTTTATCGTTTTTCTTTTGCAAGTAAGCTTGGGCCTTCAAAAATTCAGACCTTATCATTGCAATTTGTTTTGCTTTGGTACCAGGACTAGCAAAATTGCCCTCCACCGAAGCGCCAATGGTCATGGCTAACATTTCAAATGGTACCAATGTTACTTCATCAATCTTGCCAGGTTTTGTTTTAACAACCATTGTTTGTCCACTTACCAAAGCACCAATGCCATGTCCAGTATGCATAGTGGTTACACCAAAGTCTCTCACATAGCCTACTAATTTTTCTTCGGGATTATACGCGTCAATGGCTCTTAATTCGGGTTGGATAGGAGATGATTTTTCCAATTGATCTTGATCAGTCGGAATATTCAATGCACCAGATAATCCCACTACACTTCTTGCATCAATAAAACCAGGAGTAACAACTTTTGAAGACACTACTGCATAATTTTTTGGGATAAAAATTTCTTTTGCGGTACCTACTTTTTCGATTTTTCCATCTTTTACAAGGACTACTCCGTTTTTAATAGTTGCTCCACTTACTGTATAAATTATTTCAGCTTTAATAGCTGTTTGCGAATGTGCTATGAAGGGCGTCAATAGCAAACCAATTATTATTTTATATAAATTTTTCATTTGATTTTTTTAGTCGATTTATTAATTACCAATTTCATCGTCATGATTCATGTATTCTTCTCTTTCAGTTGAATAGACTTTAAATCCGCCCACTAAAAATGCTTTGTCGGCTGGAATAGCAATGTCATAGCGTTTCTTGCCCTCAACCCATGTTTGCTCTACTTTAGTATATAAGCTAAATGGATCTCCAGATAAAATAATAAAATCAGCATCTTTTCCTTTTTCCAGCGAACCGATACGAGAAGATAAATCAAGCATTTTTGCTCCATTAATAGTAAGTGCTTCCAAAGCTTTTTCTTTATTCATGCCTGCCCTAACCCCCATTGCTGCAGCGCGAATCAATAAACGAGAATCGGTAACTCCATCGTCTGTATGAAAGCCAGTTAAAACTCCGGCATTTGATAAAGCAGCTCCATTGGTTGAAGAATAATCCATCGCCTCTAATTTACCGCCGGGTGATTCAATTACAATAATTGAACAAGGCACTCCTGATTTTGCAATTTCATTAGATACTTTCCACCCTTCACTTACATGATGCAATACCGCTCTAAAGCCAAATTCTTTTATTAAACGAATGGCTGTTAATATATCATTTTCTTTGTGCGTATGAAAATGAACTACTCTTTTTCCTTCCAATACTTCAACCAAAGGCTCTAAACGAAGATCTCTTTCAGGAAGTTTGGTTGAATCTTTTCCTGCTTTTTCTATTTTAATTTTATACTCTCTTGCTTTAGTAAACAAATCCCTATCCATGGCTGCACTCTTGGCTCTTGTTGCAGGAAAACCAGCTGTTCCTCTCATTGGATTGGTTCCATTGGCCATTTTCATACCGCCAAACAAACCCTTTTCATTGATGATGATCAAATCCTCCATCACTTTTGCTTCTCGCATTTTTACATAAACTGTTTGACCACTCATTAAGTGTCCGCTTCCTGGCATAATATTTAAAGTCGTTAATCCGCCTGATAATGCTTTTTTAAATCCATCACTGGTTGGATTGATGGCATCAAAAGCCCTTGCATCAGGATTTAATGCGGCAGAATAATCACCTCCTTCGGGACCACCAAGATGTGAATGGGTATCTACGATTCCAGGCATAATAACTTTCCCCTTGGCATCAGTAATTACTGCATCCGAGGGGATTTTTAAAGAGGCATCCCCGACAGCTATAATTTTGCCATTTTGAACAATAACTGTCCCATTTTGAATTGGCTTGCTAGTTATCGGATAAACAAGCGCACCTTTAAATGCCACTGGCTTGTCTTGTGCATGAACATTTATGCAGAAAACAATACCAATAAACAAGAATAAAAAAATTTTCATACTAGTTGATTTTAATAATAAATAAGATGAAGCCCTAAAAAAAGTTTTTTTTCTTTTGTTCATCTTGAAGAAATTAAAGATAAAAAAACTGTTTAATATTTGGTTATTCGTTTTAACACTTTACTAAAAGGATTGTTTTCAAAACAATTCTTTATTATCAGCCAATACCGTTAAAAAATTAAATACAACATTGGTTTTATACCTATTTTGCACCCTAGGGAGCGGCTTATGAGCAAAAAATATATTAACCAAAACAGGTATTAAAAAAGAGTTTTGACAAAAATTTCCATCCATCAAATTTTAAAAGAAAATTGGGGGTACGATGAATTTCGGCCCTTACAGGAGGATATTATCAATAGTATTTTGGAGGGAAAAGATACCCTAGCCTTACTACCCACGGGAGGAGGTAAATCCATTTGTTTTCAAGTTCCAGCATTGGCTAAAGAAGGAATCTGTTTGGTAATTAGTCCCTTGATAGCCCTGATGAAAGACCAGGTAGAAGGATTAAGAAAAAAAGGGATTTTAGCCTTATCGATTTATTCAGGCATGAGTTTTTTAGAAGTAAAAAAAAATCTACAAAATGCAGCCCATGGAAATTATAAGTTCCTCTATGTTTCTCCAGAAAGATTAGAAACCGATTTGTTTCTAGACTATTTGCCTTCCATGAATATCAATCTGATAGCTGTTGATGAGGCGCATTGTATTTCTCAATGGGGCTATGATTTCAGACCCTCCTATTTGAGAATTGCTGCTTTAAGGGAACAGTTACCCAATGTTCCCATACTTGCCTTGACTGCTTCTGCTACCCAATCTGTACAAAATGATATTTGTGAGAAATTACTTTTCAAAAAAAACGAACAAAGATTTCAGCAATCTTTTGAAAGAGCGAATCTATCCTATAGTGTTTTTAATGTAGCGTCCAAACAGAATAAACTACTAGAGATTGTTAACAATGTAAAAGGAAGTGGAATTGTTTATTGCAAAAGCCGTAAACAAACCAAAGACATAGCAGAACTGCTTACACTAAACAATATCAAAGCAGATTATTATCATGCTGGCCTCAGTAATGATGAAAGAAATAAGCGACAGGAAAATTGGATTAATAATACCACTCGAATCATGACCTGTACCAACGCATTTGGTATGGGCATTGATAAGCCAGATGTAAGATTGGTAATCCATTATTCAGTACCAGATTGTATAGAAAACTATTATCAAGAAGCTGGAAGAGCGGGCAGGGATGGTAAAAGAGCCTATGCTGTAATGCTGTACAATACTCGAGAAGTAGCCGATCTGCAATTGCAGACCAATATTCGTTATCCCGACAAAGCAACGATTAAACAGGTCTATATCGCGATCATGAATTATCTGCAAATAGCCGCTGGCAGTGGAGAAGGCAATAGTTTTGATTTTGACATGGCTAGTTTTTCACTGGCCTTTAAAATCAATATTCTTACCGCTACCTATGCGATTAAAACTTTAGAGCAAGAAGAGATCCTTTGGTTTAATGAAGTTTTTTTTAAACCTTCCACACTAGTATTCAACACCGACAGAACGCAGTTAGAAGATTTTGAAAAACAATTCCCCCCCTTTGAAAAAATGATTAAAGGATTACTAAGAAGTTATGAGGGAATTTTCGACTATCCTGCAACGATCTATGAAACTGAGCTTGCAAGATTTATAAAAAAAAGCACAGAAGAGGTAAAAAAAGAATTAAAACAATTACAACAATACGGCATCGTAACCTACGATGCACAAAAGGATTCCCCTCAACTTAGCTTAAAAATTAATAGGATGTATGCGGATAGTTTTATGATTAATTTGGATGATTACAATCAAAGAAAAAATAATTTCGAGACCAGAATAAAAGCCATCGCGGAATTTATATCCAACACAATAAAGTGCAGAAGTCAAATTATTGGTAACTATTTTAATGATCTTTTGATAAAACCTTGTGGCATTTGTGACAATTGTATTAATTTAAAATCACTTCGGATTAGTAAGGAAGAGTTTGAAAAAATTACTCATTATATTCTTGAATGGATTGAGCAACATTCGGGGGGAATGAAGGAATTATTAGAAAGTGGTAAAGTCTTTAAAAAAGAGAAGATTTGGAAGGTGGTGGATTATCTTCAGTCAGAGAAAAAAATAACAGTCAGCAGGGAAGGGGAAATCAGTTTGGCTACCCAGTGAGTCACCGGAGAAGGTGACCCCCACAGAGAGTGACTCGCCTAGAGAAATATTTCACTCCTCATTAGTTTTTTTTGAGTCTTCGATTTCTAAAAGAGTAACTAGCTCCTTGATACCAAGCGATCGCTTCATTCATCAGACTATCTGAAGCAGGTATTTCTGAAGCAACGCCAGTCTCAAAATTAGGTTGATAGGTTGCTACTTTTTTCTGCGGGGAAAGTATTACCAGCCGACCATCTCTTATATATCCCAAATTTTGATAGGTGCTTATAAACACTCGATCTCGGTTAATAGCTGTCTTATAAATATCAAATCCAAAAAATTGGCTGGTATAAGGAATATTAAGCAACCCCAATAAAGTAGGAGCTAAATCAATTTGACTGATGAGCCTTTTTTCAATGGTAGGCTTTATTAATTTAGGAGCATAAATGATGCAAGGAATATGATATCTATTAACTGGCAAATCAGTTTTACCTGCACTGCGAGAGCAATGATCCGATACAATCACAAAAACAGTTTGATCAAACCAAGGTTTTTTTGCAGCTTCCTTTAAAAAACTATGAATAGCATAATCGGTGTACTTAACACCACCTGCAGAACTTTGTGCTGAGGAAGGAATATCAATTCTCCCATCTGGATAAGTGTAGGGACGATGATTACTGACAGTCATCATATGGTTAAAAAAAAGTCTTCCCTCCTGATAACTTTTATCACACTGATCGAGTGTATATTGAAAAGTAGCTTCATCATCAATTCCCCAAGCGGTAGTATGGTGAACCAATTGTTTTGGAATATCACCCTTGTCCAACACTTGATATCCATTGTGCCCAAAAAAATATCCCATATTATCAAAAAAACTATTGCCTCCATAAAGATATCGTACGTCAAAACCACTTTTTTTAAAAATAGAACCCAATGAAAACAAGTCTTCATTTTTTGGACGACGAACAATTGATTGTCCAGGTGTGGGAGGAATCGCGAGCGTCAGGGCTTCTAAGCCTCTAACTGTTCTAGTGCCAGATGCATAAAAATTACTAAAAAACAAACTGTTAGGAATCAAGGAATCTAGGTAAGGCGTGATGTTTTCTTTATTGCCAAAATACTGCATATAGTCTCCGCTTAAACTTTCTACACTAATCAAAACAACATTCCAATTATGACGCGGACTATCGGGCTTAATTACTCGTTCAATGCTTAGCGGATCAGCTGTAAACGTTGCATTCGGGGCCTGAAGCATCGATCGAAGTAAGGAGAAGTTAGCTGTATCATTTCTTTCAATGTAAAACTGATGGTAATCAATTTCATTATTCCAAAAAGCAGCCCCAAATTCATAGATACCATTTCCCCCCAATTCATTTACATAGTTATTTTTACTAATTATTTTAAACTGATTATTAATTAAAAAATAACCACTCAGGGGAAGCAAAGAAAATATGAAAATGAATTTCGTGCGATGAATAAATCGCATACTTACTTGTTGTGATGCAATAATTTTTCCTCTGAGTAAAAAAAGAAGCATCGATACCAGGATAACCACCAAAGAAATAATTAAGGGCATATTATAAGATTCCCAGATATTTTCCAACACTTCATTGGTATAAATTAAATAGTCGACTGCTATAAAATTGAAACGCACTGCAAACTCATTCCAGAAAATAATTTCACTACCTGCTGCAGTAACTAAAATGAAACTGATAATGGAAAATAAAAGAAATAAAGGTAAGCGCTGCCATTTTTTTTGATACCAAGCATCCTTCATTAACCAACAATAAATAGCTACAGGTATTGCAAAAAAACTACTTACCGTAAGATCATAAAGTAAGCCAATTAAATAAATAGCGAAAAAACGAAAGGGAGTCAGTTCTAAAGTAGACCATATTTTTATCATCAATACTACCCTAGTAAAAAAACTAATTCCAGCCACCACCATTGCAATTACAGCAACTGGTCCAAAGCGGTGTTGAAAAATTGATTTCCTAATGCGAATACACAAAAATAATCAATAGCCAGCAAACCCATCAAATAATAGAAATGATAGGATAAGCTTAGGCCCTAAACTACCATTCATCAATTTTTCCATAAACAATAGCAATTATATCAATAAAATACTACTTTTATCATTCAAATAAATCAAGTATGAAAACAAAATTATTTTTCTTTTTTGGATGGGTAATGACCCTTTCGGTATCAGCTCAAAAGGTTGCCTTTACAGAGTATAATCTAAAAAATGGTTTGCATGTAATACTGCACCAAGATAAAACAGCTCCTGTAGTAGCAGTCTCCGTAATGTACCATGTAGGAAGCAAGGACGAGCAGACCAACCGTACTGGCTTTGCACACTTTTTTGAACACCTACTTTTTGAAGGAAGTGACAATATCAAAAGAGGAGAATTTATGAAAATTGTGAGCAGCAATGGCGGACAAAATAATGCCAATACCACTCAAGACCGTACTTTTTATTACGAAGTATTTCCCTCCAACCAATTGGCTACTGGTCTTTGGCTTGAAAGCGAAAGAATGCTTCACCCAGTAATTAATGAAGTGGGTGTGAAAACACAAAATGAAGTAGTAAAAGAAGAAAAAAGATTGAGAGTAGATAACCAACCTTATGGTAATTTTTTAAGTGAGATAATGAAACGCTTATTTACTAAGCATCCCTACAATTGGGTGCCAATAGGAAGTATGGCTGATTTGGATGCTGCTACCCTAGATGAATTTAAAGCCTTTAATAAAAAATATTATACCCCCAATAATGCTGCTTTGGTGATTGCGGGAGATATCGAAATAGAAAAAACAAAAAAATTAGTTGAACAATATTTCGCTGAAGTTCCATCAGGTCAGGCTATCACTAGAACTGCAGCTAAAGAAAACCCTATCACAAAGGAAATCATTGACACCGCTTACGACAGCAATATACAAATACCGGCAATTTTAGCCTCTTACAGAGTACCCGGTGAGACCGAAAAAGAATCGAAGATTTTAGAAATGGCTTCGGCAGTTCTTAGCCAAGGAAATAGCAGCCGTATGTATAAAAAAATGGTGGATGAGAAAAAGAACTCATTACAAGTGGGTTCCTTAAACTACTCATTAGAAGATTATGGAGCTTATATTACTTTCGCGTTGCCAAATAATAATACTCCACTGGATACACTTTTGAAAGACATGGATGATGAAGTAGTAAAATTGCAAACAAACCTTATCAGCGAAGCTGAATTTACAAAATTGCAAAACCAATTTGAAAATGATTTTATTGGAAAAAATAGTAAGATGTTAGGGGTGGCGGAAAACCTAGCAAATGGTTATACCTTTTACAAAAACACCAATAATATTAACACTGAACTAGAAGAGATCAGAAAAATAACTAGACAAGATATTCAGAATGCTGCGAAAAAATATTTAAATAAAAATCAGCGAGTTGTTGTTTACTATTTACCTAAAAAATAATTCAAGAGATTCTATTATCTCTATCAACTTATTTACACCGAAAAAATACATTAGATGAAAAAAATAATTATAGTTGCACTAAGTCTTGTTTTATTTCAACAGGGTTTTGCACAAACAAAAGTAGACAGATCAAAAAAACCTGCAGCTGGTCCAGCTCCTATCATTTCAATAAATGATCCAGTAGTATTTACCCTAGCCAATGGGATGACCATCCTAGTAGTAGAAAACCACAAACTACCCAAAGTAACTGCTTCAATTAGCATTGATGCTGGTCCGATCATGGAAGGTAAAAAGGCTGGTCTACTTGATTTAATGGGACAAATGTTAGGTGAAGGAACTACTTCAATGCCAAAGGATCAATTTGATGAAGCAGTTGACCTGATTGGTGCCAATGTCAACCTTTCTGCAGGTGGCGGATTTGCTAGTTCATTGACAAGATATTTTGAAAAAGCATTTAACCTAATGGCGGATGGAATTAAAAACCCAGCTTTTCCAGAATCCTCTTTTGGTAAATTAAAAACTATGACCATCACTGGATTAAAAGCAAATGAGAAAAGTACTGCTGCCATTTCAGCCCGGGTTAACCAAGCCTTAAGTTATGGCAAACAAACAGCAATGGGTGAATTCACCACTGAGGAAACTGTAAAAGCGCTTACCATTGAAGATATTAAAGATGCTTACAAAAATTACATTACTCCTTCAAGATCCTATTTAACTTTTGTAGGTGACATTACTCCAGCTGCAGCAAAGGATTTAGCGACCAAAGCATTTGGTAACTGGACAGGTAAAAAATTAACACTTCCAAATATTCCGATTGTAGAGAATCCTAAAAAAACAGAAATTGATTTTGTAGATGTTCCAACCGCTGTTCAAGGAGAATTAAATATTGGTAATCTTATTTCTAATCCACTGGGTGGAAAAAATTACCATGCCTTATTATTAGCAAATCAAATATTGGGTGGTGGGGCTGAAAGCAAGTTATTCATGAACCTTAGAGAAAAACATGGATTTACTTATGGAAGTTATTCTAGAACTGGAGGAGGACGTTTTCAAAGCCAGTTTACGGCAAGTGCTGCTGTGCGCACCGATAAGGTAGACAGCGCAACAGCAGAAATTTTTAGAGAAATATTGAATATGAGAGATGGGAAAATAACCCAAGAAGAACTGGATAATGCCAAAGCGAAATACAATGGCTCCTTTGCATTGGGGATGGAAGATCCTTCTAGAACAGCTACTTACGCTTCTAATATTTTGATCAATAATTTGCCAAAAGACTTTTATAGAACCTATCTCCAAAAAATAAATAGTGTAACCCTAGAGGACATTAAAAATGTTGCGAAGACTTATTTCAATGAAAGTAATTCTAGAATTGTTATTGTAGGTAATGCCAGTGTTATCATTCCAAAATTAATGAGGTTAGGGTATCCCATTAAAAAATATGACCGCAATGCTGACCTAGTGATAGAAAAGCCAAAAGATAAAAAAGTTAATGAGACAGAGAAAAATACCTACGATGTTTCAGCTGCTGAAATTGTAGAGAGCTATTTAAAAGCCATTGGAGGAAAAGAAGAGATTAAGAAAATCAACAGTATTTCTTCCACCATTGGACTTGAAATGATGGGCAGAAGTTTTGAGGGCATAGAGAAAAAGAAAAATCCCAATCTACAGTTTACAGAAATTAAAATGGGGGCTATGACTATTATGAAATCTGTATTTGATGGAAAGGCAGGATTTCAGCAACAAGGTCCTCAGAAAAAAGATTTATCTGCCAAAGAAGTCAAAGAAGCTTTGGATGAGAAAGGTGTCATTCCACAATTATTTTACATCACTAGTCCCGAATATAAAATGGATTATCTAGGCCTAGGAAAAGTAAATGATGAAAGCACCTACCGATTAAAAGTGGTAATGCCTAGTGGAAGAACATCGGTTCAAGAATACTCCTCTAAGACTGGTTTATTACTAAAAGAAGAGACTACCACCGCTCAGGAAAATGCAGATGTTCCAATTACAATAGAATATAAAAATTACATAAAATCAGGTGCCGTTCTTTTACCATCTGAAGTAACGAGAACTGTGGGTGGTCAGGAAATTCCATTTAAGTACAAAGAAATTAAAATAAATGAAGGGGTTTCAGACGCAGATTTCAAATAATTTTTAATAAAATTCAAGATAAAAGCCATCTAAAATTAGATGGCTTTTGACTTGAATTAATATATCATTTGATCTTGATTAGTATAAACTAGCTAGTCAAAACACAAGTCTAGCTGTAAATTGGACTGTAATTATTGGCAAATAGGTTGTTAAATTAAATACAGAAATACCTTTAACAAAAAAATAGGCATAAAATTTGTATAAATCAACCTGAAATAATTTTATTTGCCTTTAAACCCTAATAATATGGAAGCAACAAAACCCAAAATACTACTCTGCGAAGACGATACCAATCTAGGAATGGTGTTAAAAAACTATTTAGAACTTAATGATTATGATGTAGTGTTAGAAAGAGATGGTCGGCTAGGACTAGCGGCTTTTCAGAGAGAGAAAATTGATATTTGTCTATTAGATGTAATGATGCCTAATATGGATGGCTTTGCTGTAGCAGAAGAAATTAGAGATATCAATCCCGATGTGCCTTTATTTTTCTTGTCGGCTAAAACAATGAAAGAAGACATCATACAAGGCTATAAATTAGGAGCAGATGACTATATCACCAAACCTTTTGATAGCGACGTTTTATTATTGAAAATAAAAGCTATTTTAAAACGCAACGAAGAAACCCACCGAGAAGAGGTCAACGCAGAGTTTGATATGGGGAAATACCATTTCAATCCTCGTTTGAGAGAACTTACCATTGATGGCAAAATAAATGTGCTCTCTCCAAAGGAAAACGAATTATTAAAAATGTTGTGTGAACATAAAAATGACTTGTTAACTAGAGAATCAGCACTTAAGAAAATCTGGGGAAGTGATACTTATTTCAATGGAAGAAGTATGGACGTATACATTGCGAAATTGCGTAAATATTTAAAAGAGGATGATACCATTGAAATTGTAAATATTCATGGCAATGGATTTAGACTCGTAGCAGCATAATAAGAAATTAAGACCCTGTTGAGACTACCCCAAAAAGTTAACTACTTAATGGGGCTTTTTTTTACCCTACAACTCCAGTAGTTTATAAAAAATCTTAGAAGCAATCAATTTATCTAAATAGCTATATTAACTAAACAAAGTATTATTTGAACCCCTGCTGTAAATTTTACCTAAATGCGCGTATGCCTTTGCGGTAGCTTCCCTACCTCTGGCCGTTCTTTGCAAAAATCCTTCTTGTATTAAAAATGGCTCATACACTTCTTCTAATGTACCTGCTTCTTCTCCTACTGCAGTGGCAATAGTAGTAATGCCTACCGGGCCACCTTTAAATTTATCAATAATTACATTCAATATCCGATTGTCCATTTCATCCAAACCATGTTCATCCACATTGAGCGCCTTCAATGAATGTTGGGTAATTCCCAAATCAATCGCTCCGTCATTTAATACCTGTGCAAAATCTCTTACCCTTCTCAATAAACCATTCGCAATACGAGGGGTACCGCGACTTCGACGAGAAATTTCATCTGCTGCATCAGTCGTAATAGAAGTATTTAAAATCGATGCCGATCGCAGAATTATTTTTTGTAGAGTGGCTGCATTGTAATATTCCAACCTTGACTTGATTCCAAATCTTGAAAGAAGAGGGGCAGTTAACAAGCCACTTCTAGTAGTTGCACCAATTAGAGTAAATGGATTTAGGTTGATCTGTACACTCCTCGCATTGGGACCGCTATCAATGATAATATCGATGCGAAAATCTTCCATTGCCGCATACAAATACTCTTCCACCACATTGCTTAAACGATGAATTTCATCTATAAATAAAACATCATTGGTCTCTAGATTGGTGAGTAAACCTGCCAGATCACCTGGCTTTTCAATTACGGGGCCACTCGTCTCTTTTATTTTAACACCTAACTCATTGGCCACAATTCTACTTAAAGTAGTTTTGCCTAATCCTGGAGGGCCGTGAAATAAAATATGATCAAGCGCTTCTCCCCTAATTTTAGCTGCCTTAATAAAGATTCGAAGATTTTCAATGGTTTGTGGCTGTCCCGAAAAATCAGCCATCTCACTGGGACGAATATTATTTTCAAACTCTTTTTCTAGCGCACTTAACGACTCGCTATCTTTATTTAAATGGGGGTTTGACATAATGTAAAATTAACAAAATTACCATTGGAGCGAACAGTAAATTTTTTAAAAACTAAGGTAACTCGGTTAATAAGACTGCCAAATCCAATTTTCGACTCTTCTTTCCCCAGAAACACCTTTTAACCCCAGATTTCGCCATTAATAAAAACTAATGACCGTTCGATTACCCAATTCGTAGATTTGTAGTAGGATACTGGGTTTTAATAAAAGTCTTGTCATCAAAAATAATTACAGTAGGAATCTAGTTACCTTCGATGCTATCAAAGAGTAAATAAATTTAAACATATGAAAAAGAAAATATCAACTTATTGGATATGCCAGCTTGGTGGATGGGGAACCAATATTGCTATTTCCTCTTTTTATTATTTAACACTCTCCGTTCGAAAAATCGATCATTTCTTTCTGCTCATTGGCATCAGTGTATCAATAGGAATAATATTGACCCACCTCATGCGTAGGTTCATTAAAAAATATAATTTTCTAGAAAACCCGATTAAAAAACAAATTTTTTATTTCATATTGGTTACGGTAGTCTTTGCAATCCTGTATGCCTGCATAGGCACGGGAATTGAAAAAATATTTAAGCTCCGTATTCAAAATAATCCAAAAATATCACTACTCAATGAAATTATTCGAAACTCCCTAGATAGTTTTTTCGTTTTACTCATTTGGAATTTATTGTACTATATTTTTCACTATGTTGAAAGAACCCTCCGACAAGAAGTAGATACTTTAAAATTGCAATCCTTGGTTAAAGAGCTTGAACTTAAAACAATTAAATCTCATATCAATCCCCATTTTATTTTTAATGCACTCAATAGTATTAGAGCATTGGTAGATGAAAATCCTTCAAGAGCAAGGACCGCTATCACAGAGCTAAGTAATATTTTGCGCAGCAGTATGCAAACTGAAAAATTAGAAACTGTTCCATTGGAGAGGGAGCTAAATATAGTGAAAGACTATCTAGCACTCGAGAAAATGCGTTTTGAAGAACGATTGTCTATAGAATTAGATATCAAAGAAAATACTTTACAGCAACCTATACCTCCTATGATGTTACAAACACTAGTAGAAAATGCTATCAAACATGGTATCAGCAAAAAAGAAAATGGAGGTGTCATTAAAGTAACTTCAGATTTTATAAACAATCACCATGAATTGTCGGTTCAAAATACTGGTCAACTAGGTGATCATTCAAATGGCAGTGGCTTTGGGCTAAAAAGTACTGAGGATAGATTAAATCTTCTTTATCAAGGAAAGGCAAGTTTTGCGATCAAAAATATGAATAAAGAAATGGTGGAATCTAGAATAACCATGCCATTCACAGCTAGTTAATAAACATTAACAAATAACTTTTTATAAAATAAATATTATCCATGCAAAAAGCTATCATTATAGATGATGAACGGTTGGCAAGAAATGAATTGAAAAAACTTCTTTTAGAATTTCCTGAGATAGAAGTAATTGAAGAAGCTACGAATGCAAAAGAAGGAATTGAAAAAATAGAAACATTGAATCCAGATTTAATTTTTTTAGACATCCAAATGCCCGGAATGACTGGATTTGAAATGCTACAAGAACTCGACAGAATACCCCATGTAATTTTTACTACTGCCTATGACGAGTATGCCTTAAAAGCTTTTGAAGTGAATGCTTTAGACTACCTAATGAAACCTATTGAACCAAAAAGATTGGCAGATGCATTACAAAAGTTGATTCAGGCCGAAGAAAAAGAGCTTGCTGCTCTTCAAGCCTTCAACAGAGGGCTTCTTACTGAAAACGATCAAGTATTTGTAAAAGATGGGGAACGTTGTTGGTTTGTTAAACTCTCTGAAGTACGTTTATTTGAAAGCGTCGGCAACTATGCTAAAGTTTATTTTGCAGGTAACAAACCCTTGATATTAAAATCTCTGAATGCACTTGAAGAACGGTTAGATGAAAAAACATTTTTTAGAGCCAACAGAAAACATATTGTGAACTTAAGAATGATTGAAAAAATTGAGCCTTATTTTAATGGAGGTTTATTACTAGATCTTCAAGGAGGAGAAAAAGTAGAAGTTAGCAGAAGGCAGGCGGTTAAATTTAAAGAAATGATGAGTCTCTAAAATAATTATTACCCATTAAAAAAAACAACTATGAAAAAAATATTTTTATCAATTTCAGCAATTTTTATATTCCTATTTTCTTTTTCACAGAAAATAGATAAAATAATTAATGTAGCAGAGGTAGAAAGAATTGAAAAAATACTTTCTGCTGATGACATGCAAGGTCGCAGAACATTCACTACAGGAATAGACAAGGCTGCCGATTTTATTGAGTCAGAATTTTCAAAAAATAAATTAAAATATTTTGGCAATGAAAAATCTTACCTCCAAAATTTTGTTATGACTAAGATCAAATCTCAAGAAATAACAGGAATGCTTGATAATGATTCATTGAATGCCTCCAATGTTGCTGTGAATACTACGTCTGCTGAAATCAACATTAATTCATTCGCAAATTACGAAGTAGTAAAAGTGAAGAAAGAGGATGATTTATTTAAAATAATTTCACCCTTGCTTACCCAAGGAAAAAATCTTTTGATACTAATTGATACTGCCCACACAAAAAGATTTAAAAACTTAAAACAATATGTAGGAAATTCAAAATTTCAATCATCAAGTTCTCAGTTGTTTATTTTAACCTCCAATCAAAATCCCACTTCAATAAAGCTTCAAATCAGAAATGAAATAACTGAGCAAAAGCTCAAAAATGTAGTGGGTATATTACCTGGAAAAAGTAAAAAAGATGAGTATGTAATATTTAGCGGGCATTATGACCACTTAGGAATAGGCAAACCAAATAATGAACAGGACAGTATTTTTAATGGTGCCAATGACGATGCTGCTGGAACAACTGCTATGATTGTATTGAGTAAATATTTTAGTCATTTGAAAGGAAAAAACGAAAGAACAATCATTTTTGTTGCCTTCACTGCAGAGGAGGTGGGTGGATTTGGTAGTAGTTATTTTAGCAAACAATTAAATGCGGATAAAATAGTTGCCATGTTTAATATTGAGATGATTGGAACAGAAAGTAAATGGGGTACCAGTAGCGCCTACATTACAGGATTCGAAAAAAGCAATATGGGAAAGATTCTTCAGGATAATTTAGCGGATTCTAAATTTAAATTTGAGCCAGATCCTTACCCCCAGCAAAATTTATTTTATCGAAGTGACAATGCCACCCTAGCTGCACTGGGAGTTCCTGCACATACCATTTCTACTTCAAAGATGGACTCAGAAAAATTTTACCACACTTTGAATGACGAAATAGAAACCTTGGACATGATAAATATGACCGAAATTATTAAAGCGATCGCCTTAAGCAGCAAATCAATTGTAAGTGGAAAGGATACGCCTTCGAGAGTTGAAAAACAAAAATAGTTGCACTATTTATCAACAGTAAACTTTAAGAAAAAAATAGAAAAATTAAACCAAGGCAGGAACGCTATGGACTGCATCGGCCATTTCTCTAATCAGGGAGCTGTCTTTTTCAATTGCATTACCTACAACAATTACATCTGCTCCAGCTTTGCAATTTAAGTAGGCCTTTTCAGGATCAACAATTCCTCCACCTACAATTAATGGAACAGAAATAGACTGGGCTACTTTTGTTATCATAGTTTCGGAAATAGGATTTTTAGCTCCGCTTCCTGCATCCATATAAATTAATTTCATTCCAAGCATTTCACCGGCTAGTGCGGTACAAACGGCAATTTCACTTTTATCAGAAGGTAAGGGACTTGAATTTGAAATATAAGAAACGGTTGTAGGAGCACCACCATCCACAACCATGTACCCTGTAGACATTACTTCCAAACCACTTTTCTTTACCATCGGAGCAGATACTACATGCTGTCCAATCAATAACTCAGCATTTCGTCCACTGATTAACGATAGATATAATAAAGCATCAGCATATTTACTTACTTGAGAGGGACTTCCAGGAAATAGAACGGTTGGTATAGAACAATTTTTTCTAATTAGTTGAAGACATTGATCCAAATAATTGGAAACAACCAGACTTCCGCCTACAAAAAAATAATCTACTTTTGAAGATACAGACAATTCGATCAGCTCAGCCAAATTTTGATCATTCACCTTGTCTGGATCAATCAATACAGCAAAAGATTTTTTACCGGCCCTCTTTCTATCAGAGAATGAATGGTATATTCCGTTTGGCATCAATTACAAATTGGTTTTTTTACAAATATCTTGATTTTTTATTTGCTTATAAAAATAAAGATAACAAATGAAAGGCTTTAGTACCTCTCATTGCATAAATAAAGTAAATTTGAGTATGGATATTAAGGGGGAAATTAAGTTTAATACTGCCCGAAGTGGAGGAAAAGGGGGCCAAAATGTAAACAAGGTGGAGACGATGGTAGAGGGATATTGGAAAATAGCCGCTTCAAACCTATTTAATGAGGCCCAAAAAGCCCTTTTAATTGAAAAACTAGCCAATAAAATCACTCAAGAGGGCTTTTTATTGGTAAAAAGCCAGACTGAACGGTCCCAACTAGCAAATAAGTTATTGGTCATCCAAAAAATGAACCAGTTGGTAAAAAAAGCCCTTATCTTAGCAAAAATAAGAAGGCCTACCAAACCTAGTAGAGCTTCAAAAGAAAAAAGAATAGAAACCAAAAAAAAATATGGAGAGATAAAACAAACTAGAATGAAAGTAAAATACCAATCTAAAAATTAAGGAAGGGGAAATTTCTATCAACCAAATGCGTTTATAGTAAGCTGAGGAATTGAGAAAAATTAGTACATAGATTTGATATAAAACAAATACTAGAAAGAAATTATAAAATAATTAATAATACAATTGAAAACTAGAATTCTCCTATTTACCATTTTTATTCTCGGGTTAACTACTTTAATTTTTGACGCCTGTAAAAAAAGTGATGGTAACTCTCTTTCTTCTGAATATCATCCTACTTATTTATCCTTTAAAATACCAACAGGATGGCCAACACCCCCTACTGATATTTTTAAAAATAATCCACTCACAGAAGAGGGTTTTCAGCTAGGAAGAAAATTATTTTATGACGGACGACTTAGTAAGGATGGCCATTTTCCTTGCGCAAGCTGTCATGAGCAGTCTGCAGCATTTGCCACCTATGATCACCAGTTTAGTCATGGGTACAATAATAGCTTCACGGTGCGCAATGCACCTGCTCTTTTTAATCTAGCGTGGATGAAGGAAATGCACTGGGATGGAGGTATTAATCATATTGAAGTGCAACCATTAGCACCTATTTCAGATATTAATAAAATGGCTGAAAATATTGATACTGTTCTAAAAAAATTATCTATTGATACTACCTATCACCGAATATTTACTGCTGCATTTGGAGACAAGTTAATTAACAGCCAACGAATGTTGAAAGCACTCTCTCAATTCATGGGCAGCATACAATCCTTTAACAGTAAATATGATCAAGTAAAAAGAGGAGAAGCAAGCTTCACCTTAGCTGAACAAAATGGATACAATACCTTTAAAGCCAAATGCAATAGCTGTCACACAGAACCATTGTTTACCGATAATTCATTCCGTAACAATGGGCTATCACTCGACCCGGTTTTAAAGGATATAGGGCGTATGCGCGTCACCGGTAGGCCTTCAGATTCTTTAATTTTCAAAGTGCCGACCCTGCGAAACATTCAATACACAGGACCTTTCATGCATGATGGAAGAATTTTTTCTCTACTACAAGTGGTAACCCATTACCAATCAGGAATCGATATCACACAACCAACCCTAGACCCACTTTTAAAAAATAGACTCTCTATCACCAATCAAGAAAAAGTAGACTTGGTTGAATTTTTACAAACACTCACAGATGATGTTTTGCTCCACGATACCAGATGGGCAGAACCAAAATAATATTTCTTTGAATGTATTAGTTAATCATTTTTAATAGCTGATTACGATATCTTAATCAATCACAATAATTTACAAAATACAATCAATAATAACCTATTCAGAAATTAAAGGATCCTTTAAAATGAATCGATATCCCTGCTACCCTCTCAAGCAATTCAAAATATTGATTGTAAATTCAATCGAATATTAAAAATTATACAAGTAAATTTGTTTACAAACATTTTTAATTGAGCAGTATCAAAAAATTAGCGGGACAAACATTGTGGTATGGATTACCCACCATTGGAAGTAGATTTCTCGGCTATATACTTAATTTTTCGCTTAGCTTTATTTATCAGGCTGCTGATACAGCCGATCTTACTCAGATTTATGCCATCGTGCCATTTGTAAACATTCTTTTTACCTATGGAGTAGAAACTAGTTATTTTAGATTTTCACAACAGATGGATAAGGATCGACTTTATAATACACTCAACGTTTCTATACTCATTTCCACCATTTTATTTTCAGCCATCTTAATATTTTTTAGTCATTCATTGGCAAATGCCACTTTGATGCCTACCCATCCCGAATATTTTTTATGGCTCACAGGAATTATTTTTTTAGATACCATTGCTACCCTACCCTTTGCAAAACTTAGACAAGAGGGCAGACCTAAAAAATACGCTTTTGTAAGAATTGCGGGCATTGCAGTAAATGTTTTAGTTGTCATTTTTTTTATCTCAGTTTGTCCCTATCTCACCATTAATAAACCCGATAGTCCGCTACTATTTTTCTATGATGCCTCTATTGGAATCGGCTATTACCTAATCGGAAATCTAATAGGCAGTGCTACTACCTTTGTATTATTGTGGAAAGAGTGGCGCAGTTTTAAATTTAATTTTGATAGTAAAATTTGGAAAGAGGTAATGAAATATGCCTACCCATTGGTAATAGTAGGGCTAGGTGGAATGGTGAATGAAATGATCAGTCGACTAGTTTATCAGCATGTAGTGAATCTTCCTGCCAACGAAGCTAAAAGACAACTAGGGATATTTGCAGCAAATTATCGATTGGCTGTTCTGATTACTATTTTTATACAAATGTTCCGAATGGCAGCAGAACCTTTTTTCTTTAATCAATCTAAAGAAGAAAATGCAACAAAAACATATGCTAGAGTAATGAAATTTTTTATCATCGCTTGCTGTGGTATGTTTTTAGGAATCGGACTTTTTTTAGATGTTTTTGAAAAAATATTAACATTGAAATTCAAAGAGTATGGAGAAGGAATCCATATCGTACCAATATTAGCAATGGGGAGTGTGTTTTTGGGGATTTACTACAACCTTTCTATTTGGTACAAACTCACTAACCGGAATTTATATGGAGCAGGTATCACCATCGCAGGAGCTGTTGTAACGGTACTTTTAAATATCTGGTGGATACCCCATTTCGGATATACTGGAAGCGCTTGGGCTACTTTCTGTTGCTATGCTTTTATGATGGCAACATCTTATTTTTTTGGACAGAAATTTTATCCTATTCCCTATGCAAAAAAGAAGTTGATTGCCTATCTAGTTCTTACCACTCTAATATTCTTTCTTCACAAAGGATTGGGATTGATAAGTGGAAATATTTATTATTCAATCACTACTGCTTCTATTTTAATGTTTGGATTTATTTATTTCGTCGCTAACATCGAAAGAAAAGAATTTCTACAATTTCCGGTAATAGGAAAATTTTTTTATAGGAAAACCAATTAGGTGATTTTTTTTAGTTCCTTTCCAGGCTTTGCATATTCAAACCTCGCAATTGGCTCAGTAGAATAATATCCATCCAAACCCAATGAGGTAATCGATTGAGCTTTATTGGCATCAATAAAACCATCCTGTTGAATCAGTCCTTCCTTTAGTAAAACATGCTTAACGGATCCTATTACTAAAAAAGTATTATTATGGGTGATGGGGACTATTTCTACTAAATCTAATCCATATTTTATTTCACTTTCGAAAACAAAAGGTGCTTTAAAATTTTCTAGGAAAAAAGTTTTTAAACCCGTCTCTAAGAATTCGTTTTGATCTGTTGAATATTTAGCGCTGGTCTGATGAGCTGCTGCTACAAAAGATGGTTGAATATGATTGATAGTAAATTCACCAGAAAGTTTAATATTTTGAATGGTGTGAGGAGCAGCTTCAATCGGTCGATTAATAAAACCAATCAATGCTGGATCTGCTCCAATATGAACGATATTAGAAAAAATAGCCAAATTAGGAATTCCATTTTCACTTACCGTTCCCAATAAAGAAACAGGTTTAAACCCCTGTAGACTATTGATAAAATTAGCTCGGTAAAAACGCTCCCATCCCTTTATTTCATCGATCGAAAAATATTGCATAACTGCAAAAGCTTTTAAAATAATAATTGATGTCTTCTATTAATCCTTGTCGTCCTCTTTTTCAATTTCTCTAATAAATGCAGCCCTTCTAGGAGCAGGCATTTGAGAATGAAGTCCCTTTACACCCTTCCAAATTACTTCACTAAATTCATTATCAGGTACTCTGTCTTCTTTTGAAAGATCAAATTTTGCAGAACGTTCAGACAATTCATTCCAAACTACATTTTTATCACTCAAATTAATATTAGAAGGGATTGCATTAAACGTTTTAAAATTAGGAGTAGGTGTAAAGCAGCGCCACAAAGGAGTAGCTCCCGCATCAAATTGACTCATCGGCGCAACGCCTAAAATTAATTCCATCGTTCTCAAAATTCCTGAAGTAGTATAAGGTGTGTGATCAACAAAATTTCTTTTTACATATGGTCCTACTACATAGGCAGGACTTCTATGCGCATCCACATGGTCTGGTCCATTTTGTGCATCATCTTCTAAAATAAAAACCACACTTTCTTTCCATACAGGACTTTTACTTAGATAATCAATAAACATTCCTACTGCTAAATCATTGTCAGCCGTATGTGCAAAAGGGGTTGGTCTGCCGATACTCATTCCTTCCGTATGGTCATTGATTATACGAAAAGTATTCAATTGAGGCAAGGCATTGATGGCTACCAATGAATCAAAATCTCTTTTCCATTGATTCACTCTAGTAGTATCTCTTACCTTTTGATCCCAACTGGTGTAATAACTACAAAAATGATTTTCCAACACAGGTATATTTGCTTTGGCGTTATCGGCAAATTCTCCATAAGTTCTATAACTAACTCCTGCTCTTTTACAAGCGCCCCAAATAAAGTCTCCTTTGTTATTTGCAATTTTTCGAGTTCCTTCCGCATCATACTCGCCCCCTCTTCCACCATAACTAGTCACCCAATTTTTTTCTAAATAGTCTGTTGCATAAGCACCAAAACTCCAGTTATGCCCATCCGCACTTACCTCTCCATCTACATAAAAATTATCTAGCAATACAAAGTCCTTCACTAGCTGGTGCTGATTGGGAGTAACTTTTTCACCAAATAAAACCAATGAGGTATCGCCATTTCCTTCCTTTACATCTCCTAACACTTGATCATAAGTTCTGTTTTCTTTGATAATATAAAACACATGTTTAATGGGAGATTTGCCATCCAATCTTCTTGGAATTGGGTTTCCTTCTTCACCCTGCGCTTCAATTTCTTTTGCCTTAGAATAAGGAGTATTGGAATATACTTGTTTAGAATATAGAGCCAATTGTTCTTCTGAAGGAAAGTCAATAATACTCATGGTCCCTTTCATTAACCCGCCAATATATTGTCCTCCATCCTCATCATCTTTTTGAAATTTCACTCTTCGTTTAATGGGATTAGGCCCCTTTGGATTTGCGAATGAAGAAAATCCTTTTCCGTTACTTACCCATATTTTTTTCCCAACAACCCTCACACAAGTAGGATACCATCCCACTGGAATGAAGCCCTTGGATTTACTAAAGCCAGGATTGCTTACATCAAAAACTGCCAAGGAATTATTATCAGCATTGGCAATGAACAAAGTTTTTTCATCTGCGCTCAATGCTAACCCATTAGAAGTACTGCCTTGAGGAGCATCTGGATAAAGAGATGAAATGAGCGTTTCAATAACCGTATTTTTCTTTGTATCGATCACTGAAACAGAATTGTCATTCGCATTGGTAACATACAATAGTGATCCAGTTTTATTTAAGCATAGCTCATTCGGATTATCCCCTACTGTTATTTCTGTTTTAATTTTCAACTCCTTTGTGTCAAATAAAACAACCTTATCGCATCCCCAGCAGCTTACATACAAAGTATTTTTATCAGGAGATAACAAACAAGTAAATGCCTCCCCCTTCAATGGGTAAATACCTTTTATTTTTTTTGTTATTAGATCAAATATATAAATCGAATTATTGTCTTTAGTGACTACATATAATAAATTTCTTGCATCATCAATTTCAATTCCTGCAGGTGAAATTTTATTTGGCCACTTTTCACCTAAGATAAAACTGTCCACTACATTTAGTTTTTTGTTGATGATAGCATATTTCCAAATACGATTATCGTTTCCTCCAGCTGCATATAAATATTTTTCATCCGCACTAAACTTTAATCCTAACCAACTCTTTGCAATCGTAACCTGATCAATCACTTTTTGGGTAGCTACGTCTATCAATTGAAGACTCTGTTTACTTTGTCCATTATTGGTAACTGCCAACATTTTTTTTGAATTACTAATAGCAATATTTAATGGTAAATCGCCCAAAGACAAACTTTTTCCAGCAGGTGAAAGTTTCCATCCATTCGGGAGAACTACTTGCTTTTGAGAAAAAGCGTTAAATGAAAGATTTAAAATAAAACAAAGGAATAAAAATTGCTTTTGCATGGCAGTATGATTTTTGTTTAAATATACAAATAGCTGAATAAATAATATTAAATAATAGGATTAATTAAATATTATGAAGTGATGAAAGGCAATACCAGCTTACAAAATATTTTTATACCCAAAATATTCAAATCGATAATCTTACCTGAAGGTCAATTATTTGTTAGCTGGTTGTGAATACAAAGTACCTATCAAATCTGCAATTAAGGAGGTCCATCCAGTTTGATGACTTGCTCCTAAACCGCTTCCATTGTCACCGTGAAAATATTCAAAGAATAAAACCAACTCTTCATTACCTGGTTTATTATAAAACCAATTGTACTTTCCATTTAATTTCCGATCACCGTTTTCATCCATTGCCAATAGACTGATTACTCTCTCAGTCAAAACTTTTGACACTTCTACTAAATTTAAAAATACCCCGGATCCAATCGGGCATTCTACTGTAAGTCTGTCTCCATAAAATTCTCCATACTTTCTAATAGAACGAATAATTAAATAATTAATAGGTATCCAAACTGGACCTCGCCAGTTGCTATTGCCACCAAAAAGATTACTAGTAGAATCTCCCGGATCATACTGAATTTCATACCTAGTTGCATCAATGGTTACAGAATATGGATTGGCTTGATGAAATTTTGACAGTGCCCTAATACCTCCACTAGATAAGAACTCCTCCTCATTTAGTAAGCGATACAATAAATGAATCAATCGATCTTTTTTTACTAAAGATATCAATATCTCCTCTCCATCACTATGTTCTTCATTAGGCCAGAAGCGATTATTTTTTGCACGGTATGTTTCAAACCACTCAACTCTTTTTTTGAAATCTGGAAGACGTTTAAATATTTCCATATCCATGATACTTACTGCAAACAAGCTAGTTAATCCTACAATACTTTGTATACGCATAGGAATGGGTTCCGCTCCATCAATTCTGAGAGAATCATAGAAAAATTTATCTTCTTCATTCCAAAGACTATGGCTATTGAGTGCTTCAGAAATCAATACGAAATGTTCAAAAAATTTAGTAGCTGTATCTTCAAAAGCAATGTCATACTGGGCTATTTCAAGCGCCATATCCATCATATTGAGCGCATACATTCCCATCCAACTAGTTCCATCGGCTTGTTCAAGTTGCATTTGAGCTGACAGATTATGGCTTCTATTAAAAACGCCAATATTATCCAATCCTAAAAATCCACCTTCAAAAATATTATTTCCGTTTCTATCTTTTCGATTGATCCACCAAGTGAAATTAATAAGCAGTTTTTGAAAGACTCTTTTCAAAAAAGTAATATCTCCGCTACCAATAGCTTCTTTCTCAATTCGGTAAACTTCTAATGCCGCCCAAGCCTGTACTGGTGGATTTACATCACTAAAATTCCATTCATAGGCAGGCAATTGGCCATCAGGTTTCATATACCATTCGCGCATCATCAACAGCAACTGATTTTTTGCAAACTCAGGGTCCACCATTACTAAAGAAATACAATGAAAGGCTAAATCCCATGCTGCATACCATGGATATTCCCATTTATCAGGCATCGCAATAACATCTTGATTTTTCAAATGAGTCCAGTCGTTGTTTCTTCCTGTTAATTTCCCATCATTTACTGGTGTTAACCCATCGCTATTATTCAACCAATGCTCCACATCATAATGATAAAATTGTTTGCTCCATAAAACACCTGCCAAAGCTTTGCGTTGTATATTTTTTAAATCTTGAGAAATATTAGCAGGAAGTATTTTTTGATAAAAATCGTTCGCCTCCTGCTTACGAGTAGTAAAAATATTTTCAAAGCCTAAATCAAATGGTCTTTTCTCGAGTTGGTTAGTAATCCTACAATAAATAGTTTTGGTTTCACCACCCTTTATTTTTAATTGATAGACGGGTGAAAACTTAGTACCGAAATTTCTTTTGTGTAATTTTCTTCGATTCGTTCCATGAATCACGGCATCATGAAAAGCATCTTTTACGAAAGGATTGTCATTTTGAGCTCCAGTTGTCTTATTTAGATTGGTTTCATTGTCTGTAAATAAAGTGTAATCTGGATGTTGAAAATAAAAATAATAATCCCCCAGCCGATGGTGATCCACTTTTACAGATGTCTTATTTAAATAATTGATTGAAGGCTTGGGTTCAATAGGATTGTTTGCCCATCGATTATAAAACCAAAGGGTAGGCAGCACAGTAATAGGTGCTGTCTTTTTATTTCGATTGGTAATATCTATTTTGATATAAATATCCTGAGAATTTTCTTTAGCATAGGTAATATTCACATCAAAATATTCATCCTGATCAAATATACCAGTGTCGAGTATTTCATACTCAGGCTCATGCATGGAGCGATAACGATTGGCATTTTTAAGTTCTTCATAAGGAAATTCCCTTTGAGGATATTTATACAAATACTCCATGTAATAATGGGTAGGAATATTATCTTGGTAGTAATATAATTCTTTTACGTCTTCGCCATGATTACCCTCGTAATTTCCAAGACCAAACAAACGTTCTTTAAGAATTCGGTCCTTCTCATTCCAAAAAGAAACTGCAAAACAGAGATTTTGAAAATAATCAGAAATTCCTCCAATCCCATCTTCTCCCCACTGATAAGTTCTGAAATGAGATTGATCAAAGGGAAGGTAGCCCCATGCATCACCATAATATCCATAATCTTCTCTAACGGTACCCCATTGCCTTTCACTTAGATAAGGACCCCATTGTTCTAAAGGAATTGGCTTTTTAGCATTTGCTGCTAAGCGATGATGTTCTGCAGTCATGATGGTTTTTTATTATAATATTTTTCATATTGAAACTGTTCAATACAGAAAATAACAGATTCATGGCAAGCAAAACGAAAACGATTTTACTAATTGTAAAATTACAGTATTTAAAAGTGAGTACCCCCTTGAGAGTAAAAAAAATACATTGGCAGTATACTAGAATCCTTTTTTATTGAAATTTTAGACTTAAAAAACGACTCTAACAAAACAATCGATTCTAGCTTACATAAAAATAACCGAACTTTCCACCATGAGAAAATTCTTACTAATTTCAATCAGCTTGCTTATTGTGTCAATCATTACTGCACAAAATAAACCTGCCTACATTTTATATAATGCAAGCGGGAAAAAAGTTTCTTACAAAAAAATGATTCGTTCCCTAACAAAAAAAGACATTGTACTAGTGGGAGAATTTCATAACAATCCCATCAGTCACTGGATGGAATTGGAAATAACCAAAGACTGTAAAAAAGAAAGAAATTTAGTATTAGGTGCAGAAATGTTTGAACAAGACAATCAATCGGCATTGAATCTTTATTTGCAAGGAAAAATTTCTAGCGAGGGATTAGACTCTACGGCAAGACTTTGGAAAAATTATCCCACCGACTATTCACCTTTGGTAGATTTTGCTAAGGAAAATAAAATAGTTTTTGCTGCTACCAATATTCCGAGAAAGTATGCTTCTTTAGTTTCCAAAAGAGGACTAGAAGCGCTGGATTCACTGAGTTCCGACGAAAAAAAATGGATGGCTCCACTTCCTATTAATTATGATCCTGAGCTTTCTGGATATAAAAATATGATGGTTATGATGGCTGGGCATGCTACTGCAAATATGCCCAAAGCGCAGGCTGTAAAAGATGCTACGATGGCTTATTTTATTTTACAAAATTTTGTTTCAGGTAGTTTATTTATTCACTACAATGGAAGTTATCACTCAGAAAATCATGATGGAATTTTTTGGCATCTCCAACAAAAAAGACCTGAACTTTCTATTGCCACCATTACGACAGTTTCACAAGCGGATCTTCATAAACTATTAAAGGAAAATAAAAATAAAGCCGATTTTATTATTTGTGTAGATGAGGACATGACTTCAACTTATTAATTGATTTTATTACTTATTTATAGGTAAAAAAAGATAAATAAGAATGTCTCTAAAATCAAATTGGCTGATGCCAATCTACTGTTCAAATGGGTGGGCTGTGCTGGACTCGAACCAGCGACCCTCACGTTGTCGACGTGATGCTCTAAACCAACTGAGCTAACAACCCTTCATTAGGTAGAGCAAAAATAAACAATGTATCACAAGTAAAACTATATTGATTTTTTTATACTTGAAAAGTGCAATTTCACATTTACAAAAGATACTTAGCTGTATTCAACGGCCATCGCTTAAAAAAGGTCCGCTCACTCGAATTGCTTGGTAATAAACCTACCCACGATTACATTGAATAGTATATTAAATAACATTGCCATATCTGAAATCAATAATTCCTAGATGAAAAATAAATAGTAAACAAAAAATAACCTTCGGAGAAGGCAATAAAAGTAAAATAAAAAAAATTTGTACTAATATTGACAGTGTTTAAAAATACTTAAAACTATGAGCCTTAAAAAACCAATCTCTTTGCTTCTTTGCCTTTCATTATATGCTTCAATATTTGGGCAAACCATAGTTTATACTTCTGCCAATGTGCATTCACACAATGATTATGAGCAGCCTACTCCATTTTATCAAGCTTACCATGAAGAGTTTGGTTCAATCGAAGCTGATATTCATCTTACTGAAGGATTATTATTGGTTGGACATGATGCAAAGCATCTTACAAAGGACAGAACACTTGAAACATTGTATCTAATTCCATTGACAAATTTCATCAAGCAAAATGGAGGGTTCCCTTACAAAGACAAAACCAAAAAACTACAACTTCTTATTGACGTAAAATCTGATAGTGTACTAACCCTAAATGCCCTAGTAATTTTACTAAAGAAATTTCCAGCTATTATTCAAAATCCAAATATCCGTATTGTTATTTCAGGCAACCGACCTGAAGAAAGGGCTTATACATCTTATCCATCCTTTATCTGGTTTGATGGCCGACTCAACAAAGAATACAATAAAGCCACTTTATCAAAAATAGGATTGCTAAGCAACGATTTGAAAGATTTCAGCAAATGGAATGGTAAAAGCGAATTACCAGAAAATGATCGGCAAACAATAAAAAATTTAGTAGAAAAAGCGCATGCTCTAAAAAAGCCTATTCGTTTCTGGGCAACTCCTGATTTCCCTTCTGCTTGGAAAGTGATAATGGATTTACAAATAGATTATCTAAATACAGATCACATCGAAGCCATATCAGATTTTTTAAGAAGGCAAAGTGATTCACTCCGACTAATGCCTTACAATCGAGTGATTAAATCTGCGGGCACAGTGATTCGTTTTGGCAAACCTGAGGCAGAAAATCATGCACTAGACGCTGCAATTTTAAGCAAGGATGGAAAAGTGGTAATTGAAGATCGATATGGTATTGCTGCAGTGGATGTGAATGAAAAAAAAATTATTAGCCGTTGGTCTTTTTCAGATATCAACCGCTATGGGGGCTACATGAGTACCTATTCTGGTATCCAGTCATTTTCTGAAAATGGAAAAACTTTTGTAGTATGGAGTGCTGCTGGTAAAGGCAGTAAATCATCAATAATGGTTGCTGAATGGACTAACAATAGTTTTTCAAATATTTCAGAAATCCCGGTAGATAAATTAAATCCAGCCTTGAATGCACTACCCAATGACATAGAAATTTCAAGAGAACAGGGTGCTCTTTTTCTTTATGTAGTATTGAATGGAAATAATGAATTATTGAAAATTCGCTGGAGTGATAAAAACATTGTTTGGCGCGCTGCAACGGGTGTGGCACCTTATGGTGTAGCCATTGCAAACAAAAAAATATATGTAAGCAATTGGGCTGGGGCTACTGCAACAGATACTACAAAAGAAAGAGCAGGAGTACCATGGGGACTAGCCTATACAGATCCTCGCACAGGAGCCACTTCAAATGGAACGGTGACTGTATTGGATCTTACTACTGGAAAAAACATTCAAGAAATTAAAGTAGGACTTCATCCCAATGCAGTTACTGCTTCTGACAACGGAAAATATATTTATATAGCCAATGGGTCGAGTGATGTAATTTCTGTAATCAATACCAATACAGATTTAGTTAGCGAATCGATCAAAGTAGGTTTGCTAAATGAAAAATTGGAATTACAAGGAAGCACTCCCAATGCACTTGAATTGAATGCAGAAAATAATATATTGTATGTTGCTAATGGATTCGACAATGCAATCGCAGTAGTTAGACTCGGAAAGAATGCTTCTGCAAAAGGGATGGGTAATTCTTTGGTAACAGGTTATATTCCAACAGAAGCATACCCTGGTGGAATTAAACTGATTCAAAATAATTTAGTAGTCGCCAATCTAGAATCGGATGGAGCCAATGTAATCGATGAGAAGAAAAATGCAAGATCTATTCACAATCAATTGGCTTCAATAAGTATTATACCAGTGCCTGATAAAATCACCTTGGATAAATATACTCTATCCGTCACTCAGTTAAATCTGCTTAATAGAACTGCATCTCTTAATTTACAACCACGAGTAGGAATATCGCCAGTACCGGTTCCTGAAAGAATTGGAGAACCATCGGTATTTAAACATGTCGTTTATATTATCAAAGAAAATAAAACCTATGACCAAGTTTTTGGAGATCTAAAATGGGGAAGAGGCGATAGTTCACTTTGCATTTTTGGTGAAAAGGTAACTCCCAATATGCATGCCCTTGCGAAAAAATATGGCTGGATGGATGATTTTAATGCTTCTGGTAAATGCTCTGCCGAAGGACACCAATGGACCGATGCAGGAATGGTAAATGACTATATTGAAAAAAGTGTTCGTGCATGGTTCAGAAGTTATCCTCACCGCCAGGCAGATGCATTGGTGTATAACAAAGCGGGCTTTATATGGAATCAAGCTGCTGATCATGGAAAATCAGTAAGAATTTATGGAGAAGCTTGTGAGACTGAATACGATAAAAAATTAAAATGGATAGACCTTTATAAAAATTACAAAGACGGTAAAAAACCTGATTGGAAAAACAAAACTACCATCGCAAGAATTCGTCCACTTATTTCTCCCACCTTTCCAGACTGCGATAATATTGCTTTCAGCGATCAGCAAAGAGCAGATATATTTATTGAAGAATGGAAGACATATGAACAAGCAGGAAATTTGCCTAACCTAATGGTCATGTCTCTTCCCAATGACCATAGTGCTGGCACTTCTCCCGGATTTCCCACACCCAATGCAATGGTAGCCGACAATGATCTAGCAGTAGGAAGAATCGTTGAAATGATTAGCAACAGCAAGTACTGGGATTCAACCGTAATATTTATTACCGAAGATGATTCACAGAGTGGATGGGATCATATTTCTGCTTACAGAACCACTGGCTTAGTGATTAGCCCTTACAGCACTGGCAGACTAGTGACCTCGAATTACAATCAGACTTCCATGCTCAGAACGATTGAACAAATATTAGGCTTACCTCCAATGAATATTATGGACGCTACTGCCAGACCAATGACTGATTGTTTTCAAAAAACTAAGAACAGCAAAATCTTTACTGCGTCGCCCAATAACATTCCACTTGACCAAATGAATAAACCACTTTCTGCATTAAAAGGCCAAGCAAAAAAATATGCTCTTCAATCGCAACTAGAAGTATTCAATGAAGTAGATGGAGGTGAAGATGATAAAATGAACCGAATTATCTGGTTTTACGCAAATGGAAATGCTAAATACCCCGGCTCTAAGTAGAAGCTATCTTATAAATAAGCAATTAATAAATATAAAACCGCCGACTATAAACACAAACAGGTCGGCGGTTTTTTATTGGCGACTATTTTAAAATAAAATATCTTTTTTGATCTCCTGTTTTATTTACAAACCATGACCAACGGTCTTTTGCAGCAAAAATTTTTAGGATATACAATTCTTGTCTAGAAATTATTTTTAACAAACGGCCTTATTCTTTCATTTATCAGTTTTCAGTTTAGCTTTCTGAGTTACCTTTGCGCCCATGCATTATGCCTCTATAGAAAATATCAGCAAAACCTTCGGGGTTAGAACACTTTTTAAAAATATCACCTTAAACGTAGAAGAAGGAGATAAAATAGCCTTAGTAGCCCGAAATGGTAGTGGAAAAAGTACGCTACTAAAGATCATTACTGGTCTCGATACCCCAGATCAAGGAACCGTTTGGGTACACAAAGACATCAAAGTGGTAATGCTACAACAAGACAATGATTTTGATGGCAACAAAAGTATTTGGGACAATGTGTTAAGACTCGACCATCCTGTTGTAAAAGTAGTAAAGGAATATGAATTGTTTTTAGAAGAAGGCTTAGAAGACATTGACAAATTAGGTGAACTAATGGCTAAGTTAGATGATCTGAATGCTTGGAGTTTTGAAAGTGATCTGAAACAAATATTGGGAAAACTTAATCTGCATCACCTCAACGAACAAGTAAGCAATTTAAGTGGGGGACAGAAGAAAAGAGTTGCACTAGCACAAGCACTGATAGAAGCCGATCTTCATGCAGGCCGTTGTTTATTAATACTCGACGAACCTACCAACCATCTAGATGTAGAGATGATTGAATGGTTAGAAGAATACCTTTCTGCTGCAAAAGTTACCCTACTATTAGTTACCCATGACCGTTATTTTTTAGATGCCGTTTGCAATGAAATAGTAGAAATTGATGAAGAAAAAGTTTATGTCTACAAGGGAGACTACGATAATTTTTTAGAACAAAAAAGTCTTCGGTTGGAAGTACAGCAAAGTGAATTGCAGAAAGATAAAAATATTTTTCGCAAGGAATTAGAATGGATGCGAAAGCAACCCAAAGCCCGGACTACCAAAAGCAAAAGCCGCCAAGATGCATTTACCGAAGTAGAAGACCGTGTAAAACAAAAGA
>Ga0214919_10000415_pt1 | contig 72856 bp, 68 predicted proteins | sample LL1503_MetaG_FD_177994 | JGI IMG/M metagenome (GOLD analysis project Ga0214919, IMG submission 177994) | Freshwater microbial communities from Lake Lanier, Atlanta, Georgia, United States - LL-1503 | ecosystem: Environmental > Aquatic > Freshwater > Lake | place: USA: Georgia | collected... | reverse complement strand
AGGCGATCCGCGAGTACATCGCCGGCAAACTGCGCTTTTCGCGGGAGCACCCGGATGACTCGCGCGTCTACGCCAACGAGGTGATTTCCGGGGCGCCCATTTTTGCCACCGAGATTGCCGAGCGGGTGATTCCTGCCTTGCAAGCCGACGTAGCCATCTTCAACCGCTGGGCCGAGCGCGGCCTGTGCCGCCCAGTGGACGGGCGCCACCTGATGGTGCTGCTATGGGCCTCTACCCAGGTGTACGCGGACTGGAGCAGCCAGATCAGCCTGGTGCTGGGCAAAAAAGAACTCGGCGACGACGACTTTGCCGCCGCCGAAGCGCTGATTGTGGACATGGTGCTGCGCACCGTGTTGCTGGCGCCCCAACGCCCAGAGGCACCTGTTTAAGCCGCCTTCAGCTCCGAAAAACCGAGCGCTTCGAGCGCGCCGGCCAAGTGGGCCACGCTGCGGTCGGCCTGGTGCAGCTTGTCCAAACCAAAAAGGCCGATGCGGAAGGTCATGAAATCGGCCGGCTCGTCGCATTGCAGCGGCACGCCCGCGGCGGTTTGCAGGCCCAGGGCCAAAAAGCCTTTGCTGCTGTGCAAAGCGGCATCGGTGGTGTAGCTGACCACCACGCCTGGCGCATGAAAGCCCGCTGCGGCGACGCTGCGGATGCCCCGGCCTTCCATCAGGGCGCGCACTTTGCGGCCTAGGTCCCACTGCTCGGCGCGCACTTTTTCGAATCCGTAGCTTTCGGTCTCGAGCATCACCTCTTGCAGACGGGTGATGGCATCGGTGGGCATAGTAGTGTGGTACATGTGGGTGCCGTTTTCATAGGCCTCCATTACTTGTAGCCATTTTTTGAGGTCGCAGGCAAAGCTGCTGCTGGTCGTGCTGTCAATGGCGCTGCGGGCGCGTTCGCTGAGCATGACCATGGCGCAGCAGGGCGAGCCGCTCCAGCCTTTTTGCGGTGCGGTGACCAGCACGTCCACGCCGGTCGCTTGCATGTCCACCCAGATGGTGCCCGAGGCGATGCAGTCCAGCACAAACAAGCCTCCCACCTGGTGTACGGCGTCCGACACGGCGCGCAAATAATCGTCGGGCAGGATCATGCCGGCCGAAGTTTCCACGTGGGGGGCGAACACCACGGCGGGTTTTTCGGCCAGGATGGTGGCCACGACGTCTTCGATGGGGCAGGGAATCCAGGCGGCCTGGCTGTCCTGGCTAAGGCGGCGGGCCTTGAGCACCGTGGCATGGGCGGGGATGTTGCCCATGTCAAAAATCTGTGTCCACCGGTAGCTGAACCAGCCGTTGCGGATGACCAGCACGTTTTTGCCGGTGGCAAATTGGCGCGCGACCGCTTCCATGCCAAACGTACCACTGCCTGGCACCAAAACGCTCGATTTGGCGCCGTACACCGTCTTGAGCATGCGCGAGATGTCGCGCATCACGCCCTGAAAGCGCTGGGACATATGGTTCAAGGCGCGGTCGGTATAAACGACCGAGAACTCCAGCAGTCCGTCCGGGTCGATATGGGGTAGCAATGCGGGCATGGTTTTCTCCAGTAAACAGGTGAGAGCGTTGTGCGGGGCGCGGCGGACTTAGGAACTGAACAGGAAATTCATCACGTCGCCGTCTTTGACCACGTATTCTTTGCCTTCTGCGCGCATTTTGCCCGCATCCTTTGACCCTTGCTCGCCACGGAATTGAATGAAGTCCTCAAAGGCAATCGTCTGGGCACGGATATAGCCTTTTTCAAAGTCGGTGTGGATTACCCCGGCCGCTTGCGGGCCGGTATCGCCCACGTGGATGGTCCAGGCACGAACTTCTTTCACGCCGGCTGTGAAATAAGTTTGCAGCCCCAATAGCCGGTAGGCCGAGCGGATCAGCCGGTTCAGGCCGGGCTCGGATTGGCCCAGCTCTTGCAAAAACAGCAGGCGGTCCTCGTCGCCCATTTCGCTCAGTTCGGCTTCCAGCTTGGCGCTGATGGCCACCACCGGTGCGTTTTGGGCGGCGGCAAAGGCTTGCAGGCGCTCTAACAAGGGGTTGTTCTCAAAGCCATCTTCGGCCACATTGGCCACAAACATGGCGGGTTTGGCGGTAATTAAGAAGAACTGCTTGAGCAGCGGCAACTCTTCTTTGCTGAAATCCAGGGTGCGCACCGGCTTGGCTTCGTTGAGCGCAGCTTGGCACTTTTCGAGGATGGCGACCAGCTTGATGGATTCTTTGTCGCCCGAGCGCGCCGTTTTGGTCACCCGGTGCAGGGCTTTTTCCACGGCGGAAAGGTCGGCCAGGCAAAGCTCAGTTTGGATGACTTCGATGTCAGCGATCGGGTCCACCCGCCCGGCGACGTGGATGACGTTGTCGTCCTCAAAGCAGCGCACCACATTGATGGTGGCGTCGGTTTCGCGTATGTGGGCCAAAAACTTGTTACCCAAGCCCTCGCCGGTGCTGGCGCCAGCAACCAGGCCGGCGATGTCGACAAACTCCACAATTGCCGCCACCACGCGCTCGGGCTGAACAATCTCAGAGAGTTGCGCCAGGCGCAGATCGGGCACTTCGACCACGCCCACATTGGGCTCGATGGTGCAAAACGGGTAGTTTTCCGCCGCGATGCCCGCCTTGGTCAGCGCGTTAAACAGGGTCGATTTACCGACATTGGGCAGGCCTACGATGCCGCATTTCATGGGGAAGTCCTTCGTTTCGGGGGATCTGCGCCGGCCATGGGCGGTGCGGGCAGGTATGTCGTCCGGGGTGGCGGAGCAGCGCGCATTGTAATAAAGGGGGCTGCTGCGGGGGCCTCCCCTCCTACAATGACCCGCATGGGACGACCTTTTGACGTGTGTATTCGCGGTGCCGGCATTGTCGGGCGCGCTTTGGCTTTGCAACTGGCGGCCCGCCGCCTGCGCGTCGCGCTGGTGGAGGCGCCCGGTACCGCCGCTGCCAGTGGCCACAGCGATGTGCGCGCTTACGCCCTCAATTGCGCCTCGCGCGAACTGCTCCAGGGTCTGCGTTGCTGGCCCGACCCAATGCACGCCACGCCCGTGCTGTCCATGCAGGTGCGCGGTGACGCGGGCGGCGCGCTGCAATTTGACGCTGCCGAACAAGCCGCCGAGGCGCTCAACTGGATTGTGGACGTGCCCACACTCGAAGGCCTGTTGGCCCAGGCCGTTGGTTTCCAGAGCCTGATAGAAGTGCGCGACACCCCGGTCCCGGCGGCGCTCACGGTGGTGTGCGAGGGCAAGGCCAGTAGCACGCGGGCCGCCTACGGTGTCGATTTCGACAGCCACGCCTACCCCCAATGGGCGCTCGCAGCGCGGGTAGGCTGCGAACAGCCCCATGGCCAAATCGCCCGCCAGTGGTTCGCCACGGCCGACGGAGACCCCGAGATACTGGCTTTCCTGCCCCTGGACGGTCCGCAGGGAAGCAGTTGCGCGCTGGTCTGGTCGCTACCGCCGGGGCGCGCGCAAGCTTTGCAGGCTGAATCTGAGGAGGAATTCTGTGCTGCCCTGCTCGCTGCCAGCCAAAGCAGCCTGGGCCCCCTGGCGTTGATCAGCGAGCGTGCGGTTTGGCCGCTGGTGAGCGCCACGGCGCGCCAATGGTGTGGCGTGCATGCCGATGGCGCGTGGGCGCTGGCCGGAGACGCCGCCCACGCCGTACACCCCTTGGCCGGCCAAGGCCTGAACCTGGGCTTGGGCGATGTGGCCTGCCTCTCGGCCCTGCTGGAGGCCAAGCCCTACTGGCGCAGCGTGGGCGATGCGCGCCTTTTGCAAACCTACACCCGCAAGCGCAAAAGCGCTGTCGCCATGGTGGGTGGCGCAGGCGATGCCTTGCAAAACCTTTTTTCGCAATCCCATCCGGCCATTCAAGCAGCGCGCAATTGGGGGCTCACAGCCTTTTCCCACAGCGGCCCCCTCAAACATTGGATTGCCCGCCGGGCCATGGGCCTGCGGGCCTGAACTTTGAAACGAAGCACGATGAACTCCTTTTTGCGCCGCCTGTGCCTGCTTGTCTTGCTGGGAGTGAGCGGCCTTGCCCTGGCTGACGAGGCAGTGATTCGCAAGAACCTGCAAGCCCGTTTGCCCGATATGGGAAAAATTGACGAGGTGCGCAAAAGCGAATTGCCCGGTCTGTTTGAAGTGCGTGTCGATGGCGTGGACATTTATTACACCGACGCCCAGGCCAATTACCTGATCGATGGCATCCTGATCGACACCCGCAGCAAGCGCAATCTGACCGAAGAGCGGGTAGACAAACTCACCGCGATCAAGTTTGAGGCGCTGCCCCTGAAGGACGCTTTTGTCGTGGTGCGCGGCAAAGGCGAGCGCAAGCTGGCGGTGTTTGAAGACCCCAACTGCGGCTATTGCAAACGCTTTGAGCGTGATTTGCAAAAGGTGGATAACGTCACGGTCTATATGTTTTTGCTGCCCGTGCTGGGCGCCGATTCGATGGAAAAGTCCAAAGCCATTTGGTGCGCCAAAGACCGGGGCGCCGCCTGGCTGGACTGGATGCTGCGCGAACAAGCCGCCAGCGCCGCGCCTGCCAGTTGCGACGCAGGGGCTGTAGTGCGCAACGCAGAACTGGGCCGCAAGCACAAAATTACCGGAACTCCCACACTGATCTTTAGCAATAGCACGCGCGTGCCCGGCGCTATTGATAACAAGCGCGTGGAGCAATTGCTAGCCCAAGCGGCCAAACCCTAGATCCGGGCGAAACGCCAAGATACCGCATGAAAAAAATATCGCCGACCCGCGCCCGTGCAGCCCTCGCGCCTGTGCATTTTTGTATCGAGGCGCTCAGCCACAGTGCGCATTTGTGGCAGGTCACGCTGACCATTGCCCAGCCCGCCGCCGTGCAGGACCTGGCTTTGCCGGTGTGGATTCCGGGCAGCTATTTGGTGCGCGAGTTTTCCAAGCATTTACAAGGTTTGCGCGCCACCCAGGGCGGGCGTAACGTGGCGCTAACGCAAACCGGCAAGGCCTCTTGGCAGCTGCGTTGCGACAGCGCGCAGGCGTTGCAAGTGCAGTACCAGGTCTACGCCTTTGATAACTCGGTGCGCACGGCCTGGCTGGACGATGTACGCGGCTTCTTTAACGCGACCAGCTTGTGCCTGCGCGTGGCGGGGCAAACCGATGGGCCGCAGCGCATCGAGGTGCTCGCCAGCGCGGCCATGGGCGGCTGGCAAGTGGCTACCGGCTTGGCGCCGGTACGCACCGACGCACGCGGATTTGGCACTTACCAGGCTGTTGATTACGACGAACTGGCCGACTGCCCTTTCGAGCTGGGCGCGTTTTGGAGTGGCGAGTTTGTCGCCTGTGGCATTGCGCACCGCTTGGTGGTCGCTGGCGCATTGCCGTCTTTTGACGGAGAACGCTTGCTGGCCGACACACGTACCATTTGCGAAACCCAGATCCGCTTTTGGCATGGCCAAGAGGGCCAGTCGGCCAAGGCACTGACGCGCCAGGTGCCGTTTTCGCACTATATTTTTATGCTGAACGCCGTGCCCGAAGGCTATGGCGGCCTGGAGCATCGCAACAGTACTGCGTTGATCGCCGCCCGGCGTGACCTGCCCAGAGTAGGCGAGGCCAAGACGGGCGAGGGCTACACCACGCTCTTAGGCCTGATCAGCCACGAGTATTTTCATACTTGGAACGTCAAGCGATTGCGCCCAGCAGAGTTTGCGCGTTACGACTACAGCCAAGAAAACTACACCGACTTGCTCTGGTTTTTCGAAGGCTTTACCAGCTATTACGACGATTTGCTTTTGCGTCGCAGTGGCCTCATTGATGACGCGACGTATTGCAAACTGCTCACCAAAACCATCAACCAGGTGCTGCAGACGCCGGGCGCGGGCGTGCAGTCGGTGGCGCAAGCCAGCCGCGACGCCTGGATCAAATACTACCGCCCGGACGAAAACACGCCGAACGCCACCGTCAGCTACTACACCAAGGGCGCGCTGGTCGCGCTGTGCCTGGACCTGCGATTACGCGCGCAGGGCAATAGCACTCTGGACGCGGTGATGCGCGGCCTGTGGCAGCGCTGTGCGGCCGGTCCCATGCGGGAGGACGATTTGCTGGCGGTATTGCAGGAACAAACCGGCCGGTCCTGGGCGCCCGAGATCAAAGCCTGGGTCCACAGCACCCGGCCCCTGCCCCTGCGCGAACTACTGAGCGCCCAAGGCCTGGAGCTGCAAGACGAGCCCGCCGCTTTGGCCGAGCGCCTGGGTATTCGCAGTGCGGACAGCCCGGCGGGCGTGCAGATCAAAACCGTGCTGTCGGGCAGTCCTGCCTTGGCGGCCGGCCTGATGGCCCGGGATGAATGGCTGGGCGTAGAACTGCCTGGGCCAGGGCGTACCAGTGCTGCGTGGCGCATTGCCAAACTGGATGACCTAAACACCTTATTGGGTACGCAAAAGCGATTTGTGGCGCTGGTAGCGCGTGAACAACGGATTGTGCGTTTGCCAGTCAAGCTCCCAGCCTCGGCCAATACGCTGCGACTGGTGTGCGGCGAGCGCGGACCTGCGCAATGGCCCGGCGCATAAGCGGGCCGTTTTTTGGATGTTTTTGACTTTCTTGAGATGACTATGGATTACCAACTCATTAGCACCCGCATTGAAGCCGACAAAGTGGCCATCCTCACCCTGAACCGGCCCCAGCAGCTCAATGCGCTCAACGACCAACTGATGGACGAACTCGGCCATGCACTTTTAGCCTTTGATGCCGACCCCGCCATCGGCTGCATGGTCATCACCGGCAGCGAAAAAGCCTTTGCTGCCGGCGCCGACATCGGCGCCATGGCCGGCTACAGCTTTGCTGACGTGTACGCGGGCGACTACATCAGCCGCAACTGGGAGACCATTCGCAGCATCCGTAAACCCGTGATTGCCGCCGTCAGCGGCTTTGCCCTGGGCGGCGGCTGCGAGCTGGCCATGATGTGCGACTTCATCATCGCCGCCGACAACGCCCGCTTTGGCCAGCCCGAAATCAAGCTGGGCGTGATTCCTGGCGCGGGCGGCACACAGCGCTTGCCGCGCGCCGTGGGCAAAGCCAAGGCGATGGATATGGCTTTGACCGCCCGCATGATGGACGCCGCAGAGGCCGAGCGCGCTGGCCTGGTCAGCCGCGTGGTGCCACTGGACAAACTGATGGACGAGGCGCTGGGTGCTGCCTTGACGATTTGCAGCTTTTCACAGATGGCCACCCGCGCTGCCAAGGAGGCGGTGAACCGTGCGTTTGAAAGTGGGCTCGCCGACGGTGTGCATTTTGAGCGGCGGCTGTTCCATGCTTTGTTCGCCACTGCCGACCAAAAAGAAGGTATGGACGCCTTCATGCACAAACGCAAGCCCGTGTTTACCCACCGCTAAGCGGCTTGCAGGAGCGCGACTGCGGCCTCCTGCGAGTCGGCGGTTTCCATAATTTTGAGGAAACCGCTGATTTCGAATACTTCGCGCACCGTGGGCGCTAGGCCGCACAAAATCAGCCGCCCACCACACTGGCGGGCGCGTTTGGCGGCGACCAAAATCAGGCGCAAACCGGCGCTGGAGATGTAGCTCAGTCCGGAAAAATCGATCAATGCGCGGTCTTGCTTGGATTCAAACAAAGTGTTGATGGTTTTTTCCAGTGCCATGGAGGTGGCGCTGTCAAGCCGGCCCGACAGGTGCAGTTGCTTGAAGCCGTCGACGGTTTGCAAGGTGTAGTCAAAGTTCATAGATATGCTTTCTCTCAAAGGGTGCGGGCCTCGCGTCTGCTAACGGAAGTTTTTCTTTAATGTAATCAGGTTGCCGGTGCCGTCGTAGCTGGCCCAGGCCTCGTCCATCAGGGTGCGCACAATGTGCAGGCCCAGACCGCCCACGGCGCGGGTCTCCACGTCGGCATTGAGGTCCGGCAGGGGCGCGTCAAGAAACGGGTCGAATGCGGGTGCGTCGTCCTTGACCGAAATTTCCAGGCCATCTGGGCCGCGCATGATGCGCACCCGGATGCTGTGGTCTGGCGAATTGCACAGACCGTGCTCTATGGTGTTGGTAATCAACTCTTCCAGGCAAATCGTGGTCGAAAATGCGATATCGGGGCGATCACTGATCGCGTTTTCCACGATATCGGCCAGGGATTCAAACAGTTGGACCTGCGAGGGCATCACATAGTCCAGCAAAAGCTGTTTTCCATCCGCGCGTGCGGCAATAGTGTCCATATTCAGTACTCCATAGATGCAGAAATTAAACTCAATACAACACGCGCTTGGGCGAGGTTGGCCCTCAAACCGACAAGCCGCTGCGGCATAAAAACAAACAGGTTAGGTCGTCGGAGGCTTCGGCGCCGTCCACAAAGTCGGCCACGTGTTGCACCAGGTCTTCTACCATCCACTGGGTACCTCGATGCGGTTGGCTGCCGCTAAGCCAGGCTTTAAGTCGTGCGTCGCCAAAGGCACGGCCCTGGCTAGAAAATGCTTCGGTAATGCCGTCGGTGTACATCAGCAAAGTGTCGCCGGGTGCCAAGGTGAGGCAATGTTCGGAGTAGGGCATTTGCGGCATGACGCCAAGCGCCAAGTCGTTGGTAGTACTTAGGGTCTCAATCTCGCCCTGTGCGTGCCTGACCAAAGGAGGCATATGCCCTGCGCATGCATACACCAGCGTGCCTTCATGGGGGTCATAAATCCCATAGCAGGCTGTAACAAATAAATCCATGGGGTTGCGTGTGCACAAAAGGTCATTGGCCAAGGCCAAGACCTGCGCTGGACTGCGCGCTGCCATTGCGGAGTCCAGCAAGACAGTACGCGACACGGCCATAAAAAAGGCGGCTCCCACCCCTTTGCCCGACACATCGGCCACGAGGATTCCATGGCGTCCGTTGGGTAGTGCAAAGGAGTCGTAAAAATCGCCTCCCAATTCGCGCGCTGGATGCATACAGGCATGCACAGACCAGTCTGATTCCTTCGGGAATTGCTGTGGCAGTATGGCCAATTGGACGCTGCGCGCCAAATTGAGTTCCTCCTGCACCCGCTCATTGACGGCATAAAGCACTTCGTTTTTGGTCCCAAGCGCGTCCACAAGAACTTTGAGATCGCGCTCTCGGACCTGATTCTGCGAATGGATCTTGCCCATTAGGTGCTCTACCTCCTGGGCCATGGTGTTGAAATTGGTACCCAATACCAGCAACTCGTCTTTGCTGTGAATCTCAATCCGAACCGCATGCTGGCCCGCGCAAAAGGCCGTGGTGCCTCGGGTAAGGGCGTTGACGGATTTCAGAATGCCGATATAAAAGCCATAAAACAAATAGCCATTGCCGAAAGTGCCTAAAAGCAACGCGCCAATCAGCCATTGGCGACTGCTACTGACCGCTTCCTTACGGTGCTCCAGTACGATCCCGATAGCCAGTTCGGTTTGCTTCATCAGCACCTTGGACAAAGCGACATTGGCATGAGCCAGGGCGTAGAGTTTTTCCAGACTCGGGGCGAAGTCGGCAGAAGTCCGGTTTGTGGCGCCTAGTTGGTCTACGACTTCTTGTTGTTGATAAATGCCTTGAATCAGCTGATCAAAAGCCAGCGTTAGATCTTGGGCCGAGGTGGTCAGATCCTCGCTGGGGAGGGCTTGCAGGCTTGTTTTGAGTTGTTCGACCCCGGCGCGCAGGGCTGGTATGGCCTCATCGAGGGCGACCTGTCCCGTCAGCGCGAAGGTGGCCATCTCCGTGGCATCCATGGCCAAAACATGATGTTGCTTTTCAAGCACATCTATCACCGATGGCAGGCGGGTGCTCAGCATGTCAAAGGCAGCATCCAATTGCGCGTCTACATTGAAACGGTGTGTGCGAGCGTTCTCACGGATCTGGGTAGCTAAGGCGTAGATGGCGGCGGTGTAGGCGGCAAAAACCCGCCTTTTGTCCTCCTGCGGCCCTATTCTTTGCAAATTGGCCCATTCTTTAGCGAAGACCTCGGCCAGTTTGGCGTTTCCGTCCTGGTGTGCGCGTCGTAGGACTTCGTCGATTTGCGGCGCCAACGCATGCATGGCCTTTCGGGCTGACGGCGAGTCCTTCGCTAGCGTTTGGCTGCGCAGCAAGACAAGCTCGCTCAAAAGGCGCACTTGCTGACCTACCTCTTGCACGCCAGCTTGTTGCAATTCAACCAAGGCAATGCTGCGGTTGGCTTGTGTAAACAAGGGCACGCTGATGTAAATTCCAATCAGCAAACCCACAATCCCAACGAAGGCAAATTTCAGGGCGAAATTGAGCCTTCCCGAGAGCCAAATCGCCGGCGCCATGAGGCTTAGTCGTACTGATTTCATTGGGTGTGCCTTGGCAGGTCTATTTGCCGGTGTCCAGGAGCACCTTGAGCTCGTCCTCAAGGTCTTTTTTGGGAATGTAGGCGATCGTTCCAGGCGTTTTGAGCACTACTTTGATGACATCCGAGGTGGATGCAAATTGGCGTGGCGGTATGCCCATGCCGCTAAAGGACTGCCGCGCCCAATATGCGCGTACCTGGGCGGGCGACTTGCCCGTCACCCGGCTGTAAAAATCTATATAAAGTGGCGAGCCTTCCCGCAAATCGAGTGGTTCGACGGGCGCGCCGGTAGGAAGCGAGGTCGCCTGTCTAAAGTAGATGCGTGCAACCTGCTCGGCACTTAGTTTGTCCGCCTCGATGTCGCGCCGGCCCACGACCACAAGCGTGCTGTGGTCGCTATTGGGCGACTGGGACATGCTCGAGGCCACAAAGCAAGCGCTCAGGCAGGCGAGAACGAGCTTTCTCGCGCCCGCCCTTTTAGAAGACCACATCGAGGGCCACTGAAAACAGATTGACATTGTTGTCAAACGGTATGGCTCGGACCTTGAAGGCGCCCGTAAGTTGGGGGCTGGGCGTGCTGAGCAGGTCGTATTGCGCCTTGAGCGCCATGTTGTTTGCTAATTCCCATCGCGCACCCAGCGTGAACGATTGCATGGACGCATCGGTATACAAGGCTAAACGGTCCAGTCCGCCGCGCAGGCCTGCGATGCCCGCATCGAGTTGCGCCAGGCCAGGTACGCCTGTGGGTGTGACTTGGCTGGTATCGCCCCGGGGTGTGGTCCGGTTCTTTTGCGAGACCGAGACATAGGGCGTGCCGTAGGCGGTTTCATAGGTCAAGGTGAGCTGCCAGGCATTGAGCTTACCCAGCATTTCGGTGTTGAGATTCCAGGTGGCCCAATCGCCCAAAACCGTAAGCTGTCCAAAATTGCTTGTAAACCCGAATCCGGTGTACTGCTGCGGTGCATGCAGGGCGTCGTAGAAGCTGTCCAAAACCCGGGCCTTGGCCACCAAACTTTGGGCAATCGTCGGTACGCCAGCGTAGCTTGCAGCGGCGCGGGTCAGGCCATTGCTCAAAGCGGCGATACCGCTATTGAGCTCGGTGTTATTGCTTGAATCAATTCGGTAAGAGCCCAAGTTGGTGCGCGCCACGCGCACGGAGGTATTACCCAGCGTGGTGCTCACGGTAATGCCAGTAATGTCATCTACGATAACGCTGGCCTGTTCGACCGCTGTGGCAGAAAACCATACGTGCTTGAAGCGGCCATTGCCGTAATAACCTTCGATAAGCACAGATCCCAGGGCCCAGGGCATACGCCACTGCAGACTGGCGCCATCGAGATGGATGATTTGCGAGGGCGCTGCCCCGTAAAGCGGTAGGGGGCCACGAATGAGGGGGTTGGCGTAGCCGATTTCTTCGGCATAGGTATCTAAAAACAGGGGGGTGCGCATGCGCCCGCCGCGGGCACTGACGGTACCCAATCTGTGTTCAAGGTAGGCCATGCGCAAACTGGGCTGCAGGTCTTCGCCCGCCCGGGCCACGGCCTGGACGGTCAATGAGGTATCCGGGCGCAATGCATAGTCCCATTGGAGCCCCAAAACGGAGTCCAGGTCAGTCGACAGGCCCTTGAAAGCTGGTTTGCTTTGCGCGCCGGAAAAGACCACGCCCGCATCTGGGTTGCTGTTACTGACCACGCCGAGGGTGGCAAAACCCGAAAAGCGCAGATGGGAGGGTGCTGGGTCCGTGCCCATGGAGGTTTGGCTGTAGCTACTTACACCGTAGCCCAAGAGCAGGGCGCTGAGGGCGAAAGGCACGAAACGGGGATGTTTTTGGTGCATGGTTTCACTTCAGTTGCGTTGAAATTATCAAATTTTAAATCAATATCAAAAAGAATATGAAAATATTGCAAATTTGTGCGCATCTGTGCCTGTGGCCGTCAAATCGGCGGTAAGCAAGCGCTTTCATGGCTGTTGCGCACACCAGTTTGCGTGCGCCGGGCAGGAGCCATGTTTGGCTATAATCCTTGCCTTCGGTGATATAGCTCAGTTGGTTAGAGCGCAGCATTCATAATGCTGATGTCGGTGGTTCAAATCCACCTATCACCACCACATTGGTGAAAAAGGGCACGGCAGTGCCCTTTTTTCTTCTCCCTCAGCCTCTGGAAAACACCACGATCCGCTGGAAATACCATGTCCAAAAAAGTCTTCATCAAAACTTTCGGCTGCCAAATGAACGAGTACGACTCGGACAAGATGGCCGACGTGTTAGGCGCCGCCGAAGGCTATGAAAAAACCGCCGTCCTCGAGGAGGCGGACCTGATTTTGTTCAACACCTGCTCGGTGCGGGAGAAAGCCCAGGAAAAGGTTTTCTCCGACCTCGGCCGGGCGCGTCAGCGCAAGAAAAAAGGCGCGCAAATTGGTGTGGGCGGATGCGTGGCCAGCCAGGAAGGGGCGAGCATCATCGCCCGTGCGCCCTATGTGGACGTGGTGTTTGGCCCCCAAACCCTGCACCGCCTGCCCGACATGCTGCGCCAGCGGCAAGTGCAAAACCGCCCCCAGGTGGATATCAGCTTTCCGGAAATCGAGAAATTTGACCATTTGCCACCGGCCAAGGTCGAGGGTGCTTCGGCCTTTGTGAGCGTGATGGAGGGCTGTTCCAAATACTGCAGCTACTGCGTCGTGCCCTACACGCGTGGCGAAGAGATTAACCGCCCGTTTGAGGATGTGCTGGTCGAGGTGGCCGGACTGGCCGACCAGGGCGTCAAAGAAATTACGCTGCTGGGCCAGAACGTCAATGCCTACCGCGCTGCGATGGGCGAGAGCGGCGATATGGCCGACTTTGCCACCTTGCTTGAGTACGTTTGCGACATCCCTGGCATTGAGCGTCTGCGCTACACCACCAGCCATCCCAATGAATTCACGCCGGCCTTGATCGCGGCGTATGACAAGCTGCCCAAGCTGGTCAGCCATTTGCATTTGCCGGTGCAGCATGGTTCAGACCGCATCCTGATGGCCATGAAGCGCGGCTACACCGCCATGGAGTACAAAAGCACGGTGCGTAAATTGCGCGCCATCCGGCCCGACTTGGCGCTGAGCAGCGATTTCATCGTAGGCTTTCCGGGCGAGACCGAGGACGATTTCGCCAAGATGATGCGCCTCATTGAAGATTTGCAGTTCGACAACAGCTTTAGCTTTATCTTCAGCCCGCGCCCGGGCACGCCGGCGGCCAATTTGGCCGATGACACGCCCCACGAAGTCAAGCTGGGACGCTTGCAGCATTTGCAGGCCGAAATCAACGCCAGCATTGCGCGCATCAGCGAGAGCCGGCTCGGCACGGTGCAGCGCATCCTGGTCGAGGGGCCGTCCAAGCGCGACGGCACCGAGCTGATGGGCCGCACTGAATGCAACCGGGTGGTCAACTTTGCCGGCCCAGCGCGCCTGATCGGTCAGTTGATTGATGTCCGAATTACCGAAACGCGCACCTACTCGTTGCGCGGCGAGGCCGTGGTGGCGGGGGACTGAAGCCATGACCGCCTTGAAAATCTGGCTTGTATGCGGACTTCTGGCGATTACCGGCGCGCTGCACGCCGCCGAGCCACTACCCACCGTAGCTTCTCTGGACGTGCCCCGCTACATGGGCACCTGGTACGAAATTGCCAAATTCCCCAATTGGTTCCAGAAAAAATGCATCAGCAACACCCGCGCTAACTATGTGTTGCGCAGCGACGGCGCCGTGCAGGTGACCAACCGCTGCAAAACGGCCTCGGGCGAAATCGACGAGGCCGTTGGCGCGGCACGCCAGATCGGGTCGGCTAATTCGCCCAAGTTACAGGTGCGCTTTGCGCCGGCCTGGTTGTCGCTGATTCCTGCGGTGTGGGGCGACTACTGGGTGGTCGTGCTCGAGGACAACTACCAGTGGGTGGCGGTGAGCGAGCCCGGCCGCCAGTTTTTGTGGATTTTGTCGCGCACCCCCCGCATGGAGCCCAAGGCCTACGCCGACTTGCTGCTACGCCTGGCTGCTTTGGGCCTGGACGTGCAAAAGCTCGAAGTCACTGCCCAGGACTGAGCGCTTTGCCCGTGCCTAAAACGGCATTTTGGGCATGCCTTTCATGCCGCCCAGGCGCTTCATCATTTTCATCATGCCGCCACCGCTCATTTTCTTCATCATGTCCTGCATTTGCTCAAACTCTTTGAGCATGCGGTTGACTTCCTGCACCTGAACGCCGGCGCCCGAGGCAATGCGCCGCTTGCGCGTGGCCTTGATCAGATCGGGCTTGCGCCGCTCCAAGGGCGTCATGCTGTGGATGATGCCTTCTTTGCGGCGAATGTCTTTCTCGGCCTTGTCCATATCAAGTTGGCCCGCCTTGGCCGCCATGGCGGCGGGCAATTTGTCCATCAGACTTGACAGGCCGCCCATTTGTTTCATTTGCTGAATTTGGGCCAGAAAATCATTGAGGTCAAAACCGGCGCCGCTTTTGACTTTGGCGGCCAGCTTTTGCGCCGCCTCGACATTCACGCCGGCGGTGACTTGCTCGACCAAAGCGACGATATCGCCCATGCCCAAAATGCGCCCGGCGTGGCGTTCGGCGTCAAACACCTCCAGACCGTCAATTTTCTCGCTGGTGCCGGCAAATTTGATGGGCGCGCCCGTAATCTGGCGCACCGACAAGGCCGCACCACCGCGCGCATCGCCATCGATTTTGGTCAGGACGATGCCGGTCAGCGGCAGCGCTTCTTTGAAGGCCTTGGCGGTATTGATCGCGTCCTGGCCCTGCATGGCGTCGACCACAAACAAGGTCTCAATCGGTTGCAAGGCGGCGTGCAGGGCTTTGATTTCGGCCATCAAAGCCTCGTCAATGGCTAAGCGGCCGGCGGTGTCGACCAGCAGCACGTCAAAGAAGTGGCGTTTGGCATAGTCCAGCGCTGCGCGCGCAATGTCCACGGGTCGCTGGTCCGGGCTGCTGGGGAAAAACTCGGCGCCGGCCTGCGCCGTGACGGTCTTGAGCTGCTCGATGGCGGCGGGCCGGTAGACGTCGCCCGAGACGGTCAGCACTTTCTTTTTGCGCTTGTCGATCAGGTGCTTGGCCAGCTTGGCGGTGGTGGTGGTTTTGCCCGCGCCCTGCAAGCCGGCCATCAGGATCACGGCGGGCGGTTGCACGGCCAGGTTGATGTCGCTCACGCCCTGGCCCATGGTGGCGGCCAGTTCCTGGTTGACGATGGAGACCAGCACCTGGCCCGGTTGCAAAGAGCCCAGCACTTCCTGGCCCAGTGCCTTTTCTTTGACGCGGGCAATAAAGTCGCGCACCACCGGCAGGGCGACGTCGGCCTCGAGCATGGCCATGCGCACCTCGCGCAGCATGTCGCTGATGTTGTCTTCAGTGATGCGGGACTGGCCGCGCAAGGTTTTGACCAGGCGGGACAGTTTGTCGGTGAGGGCGGAGGCCATAGGGGTCCAGTGTGGGGGTGTGCGGCAGGGTACGCCGTCTTGCAGACAAAGGGCTAAACTCTGCCCATGATTTTAGACAGTGCCTCATCCTGGAGCCTGCTCTTGAGCGGAGTGGCGGTTTTTGCCTATCTGTGGCCGGCGCTGCGCGCGCGCCACCTGGGTGCCATGGCAACCCGTATCTGGGTGGGCGTGGCCTGGCTGGCCCATGGCGCCACGCTGGCGCTGAGCTTTATGGACACACCTGTGCGTTTTGGCTTTGCGCCCGCGTTGTCGGTCACCGCCTGGCTGATAGCGACCAGCTACGCGGTGGAAAGCCATGTTTTCCCCCAGTTGCCCGCGCGTTGGGCCCTGAGCGCCATGGGCGCGGCCACGCTGGTGCTGGCCTGGATGTTTCCGGGCAAAGCGTTGCCAGTGACCGCCTCGGTCTGGTTGCCTGTGCATCTGGCGGTGGCGATTTCCTGCTACGGGCTGTTCGGCGTGGCGGTGGTGCACGCCTGGTTTATGACCCGCGCCGAGGCGCGCATGCGCCAGGGCTTTGATACGCATAGCGGCCTGCCGCTGCTTACTTTGGAGCGGCTGACCTATCGCTTTGTGGCCGCCGGTTTTGTGCTGCTGAGCGCTACCTTGGTCGTAGGCTATTGGTTTGGCGACTTGGTTTACGGTAGCGACCATGCCTGGCGCTGGGACCATAAAACCGTGTTTTCGATGCTGGCCTGGCTGACTTTTGCCACATTGCTGCTGGGCCGAGCGCGCTTCGGTTGGCGCGGACGTCGGGCGGTCGGTGTTTTGTATACCGGTGCGGTGTTCTTGTTTTTGGCCTACGTGGGCTCACGCTTCGTGATAGAGGTCATTTTGGGTCGCAGTGCATGAGGTATTTGCTGCTTCTGTTGGTGGCTTTGCTGATAGTCTGGCAGTGGCGCACCGCGCGGTCCTCCCGCAGCGACCGGCAAGCCCCACGCGCCGACGAGCCCATTGAGATGGTCGCCTGCGCTTTTTGCGGCGTGCACCTGGACAAGAAAGACGCTGTGACAGGTGGGCGGGGGTTTTATTGCAGCGCAGCGCACCAGCGCAGCCATGAAACCTGAATCCCGCGCGCCCGCGCGCGCAGCGCCTTGGGTGGGCGGCTGGAACCCACAGGCAAGCCGGCTTGACTCGCCCAACTTTGGCCGGCGACCGACCGCAGCGGTGGTTGACCTGGTTGTGGTGCATTCGATCAGCCTGCCACCTGGCCAATTTGGCGGCGACGAGGTGCAAGCGCTGTTTACCAACCGCCTGGATTGGGAGGCCCACCCATTTTTTCAAACGATTCGCGGTCTAGAGGTGTCATGCCATTTCTATATCCGGCGCGACGGCAGCCTCTGGCAGTTCGTAAGCTGCGATGACCGCGCCTGGCATGCCGGCATTTCCACTTACCGAGGCCGGGACAATTGCAATGACGACTCCATTGGCATAGAACTGGAAGGCGTGGAGGGCGATGTTTTTGAAGCTGCGCAATACGCCGCACTCCATACCTTGCTCGCACAGATCGCGGCGCATTACCCCATTCGCTACTTGGCGGGGCATAGCGATATTGCTCCCGGTCGCAAAAATGACCCCGGAACCGGTTTCGATTGGTCTGAAGTGACAGCAATTGCACGTTTGTTGCAGATTGCCACACCTTAAATTAAAAAATTTATTTATTTTGTGATCTCAATGCGGGGTCCCCAAAACGGTGCGGGTCAGGTCGGAAAAAAAATACCAAGGTCTGGGTTGCACGAATTCTCGAGCGCGCGGGTGCACCAGGTCCTCGTACCACTACGAATCTACGGGGTTTCTGCCCTCAATCGCCCATCCGTCAAGGCTTTGCGGCGAACATTTCACTCATAACAAACTGCGCGCTCGCAGGCCATCCAATAAGTGACGATTGGCCGACACGGGATTTTCACTTATTTGGGCCGGTACACTACCTGTAGTGGCTTGCGCATAGTAGGCACACCAGATATAGTGTCAACAGGCCTGACTGAAGATTCTCATCTTCCCGCCTCGTTGGCATATTTATAGCGGACTTCGTTGAATAATTTCGTACCTCATAAGCACACCATGCAATCTCTCTCGACTCTTTCCCCCACGCCTGTGATGCCCGGCCCTGCAATTGGGCCATTTACGGGCGAATCAGCGCCCAGTCCGCTGACCAGCTACCAAATTATTCGACGCAACGGCGGCGTTGTTCCGTTTGAGCCTAACAAGATTGCCGTAGCCATCATGAAGGCCTCGCTGGCCGTTCATGGCACCCAAGGCGCGGCCTCGGCCAGCGTGCGCGAAACCGTGGACGCTCTGACCCAGCAAGTGATCCGCGCCCTCATGCGTTCGCGCCCGGGCGGCGGCACCTTCCATATTGAAGACGTGCAAGACCAGGTGGAGCTGGGCCTGATGCGTGGCGGCCACCACGAAGTGGCACGCGCCTATGTTCTCTATCGCGAGCGCCGCACCCAAGAGCGCGCCAAGCAGCAAACCCAGGCTGCGCCTAAGCTCCCCCAGTTGCATGTCACCGACGGGGGTCAATTGCTGCCCTTGGATATGGACGCCCTGACCAGCCGTATCGAAACGGCCTGCTCCGGCTTGGGCAGCGAGGTACGCGCCGAGCCTATTATTTCCGAAACGCTGCGCAATTTGTATGACGGCGTTCCTGTCGATGAGGTCTTCAAAGCCTCGATCTTGGCCGCCCGCACCCTGATCGAAAAGGACCCGGATTACACCTACGCCACTGCGCGCTTGTTGTTTCATACGATTTCCCGCGAAGTCCTGGGTCGCGACGTGCCTGCCGCAGGCATGCAGCAGGCCTATGAAGACTATTTTCCCGATTTCATCAAAAAAGGCGTTCATTTCGAGCTGTTGGACGAAAAGCTGCTGCATTTCGATTTGAAGCGCCTGGGCGCCGCCCTCAAAGCGGAGCGTGATCTGAAGTTCGATTACCTTGGCCTGCAGACCTTGTATGACCGCTATTTCCTGCATGAAAGTAAGACGCGTATCGAATTGCCGCAGGCATTCTTTATGCGGGTGGCGATGGGCCTGTCGCTCAACGAAACCGACCGCGAAGCGCGGGCCATCGAGTTTTATGAGGTGCTCTCGTCTTTTGACTTTATGTCCAGCACGCCAACGCTGTTTAACAGCGGAACTTTGCGTTCGCAACTCTCCTCTTGCTACCTGACGACCGTGCCGGACGATTTGGATGGCATTTACGAGTCGATCAAAGAAAACGCTTTGCTCTCCAAGTTTGCCGGCGGTCTGGGCAATGACTGGACGCGCGTGCGTGCTTTGGGCTCACGCATCAAAGGCACCAATGGCGAGTCGCAGGGTGTGGTGCCTTTCCTCAAAGTAGTCAACGACACAGCTGTTGCCGTCAATCAAGGCGGCAAGCGCAAAGGCGCCGTATGTACCTATCTGGAGTCCTGGCACCTGGATATCGAAGAATTCCTGGAGTTACGCAAAAACACCGGGGATGACCGCCGCCGCACCCATGACATGAACACGGCCAACTGGATCCCTGATCTTTTCATGCGCCGCGTGATGGAAAAAGGCCAATGGACTTTGTTTTCACCGTCCAACGTCCCGGACCTGCACGACAAATTTGGCATTGATTTTGAAACCGCCTATGTGGCTTATGAGCAAAAAGCAGCGCGCGGTGAGATCAAACCCTCACGCACGATTGAGGCTGGCGATCTGTGGCGCAAGATGCTCACCATGTTGTTCGAAACAGGGCATCCCTGGATCACCTTCAAGGATGCTTGCAATGTGCGCTCGCCGCAGCAGCATGCTGGCGTCGTGCACTCGAGCAATTTGTGCACCGAAATTACGCTCAACACCTCGGATACCGAGACGGCTGTGTGCAATTTGGGCTCGGTCAATTTGCTGCAACACCTCAAAGACGGCGCACTGGACCACGACAAGCTCAAGCGCACGATTAACACGGCGATGCGCATGCTCGATAACGTGATCGATATCAACTACTACGCCGTTAAGAAGGCGCGGGACTCCAATGTCCGCCACCGTCCCGTCGGTTTGGGCGTGATGGCCTTTCAGGACAGCTTGTATGAGTTGCGTATTCCCTACGCCAGCGATGCAGCCGTGCAGTTTGCGGACACCTCCATGGAGGTGATTTGTTACTACGCCTACTGGGCGTCGACCGAATTAGCCCGCGAGCGTGGCAGCTACTCCAGCTTCAAGGGTTCCTTGTGGGACCGTGGCATTTTGCCCTTTGACACCCTCGATCTCTTGGCCAAAGAGCGTGGGGGCTTTGTGGAAGTAGACCGTTCTTCGACCATGGACTGGGATACGCTGCGCCGCAAAATCGCCACTGACGGCATGCGTAACTCCAATTGCGTGGCTATCGCGCCGACGGCGACCATTTCCAACATCATCGGTGTGGACGCTTCGATTGAGCCTTGCTTTGGCAACCTGTCGGTCAAGTCCAATTTGTCGGGTGAGTTCACGGTGGTCAATAGCTACCTGGTGCGAGACCTCAAGCGCATCGGACTGTGGGATGACGTGATGGTGATGGACCTCAAGCATTTTGATGGCTCCCTCAGCCCCATGGACCGCGTCCCCAACGAGATCAAGCAGCTCTATGCCACTGCTTTCGAGGTGGAAACCCGCTGGCTGGTCGAGGCAGCTGCACGCCGCCAGAAATGGATTGACCAAGCGCAGTCGCTCAACATTTATATGGCTGGCGCCTCGGGCAAGAAGCTGGACGAGACCTACAAGCTGGCTTGGGTTCGTGGTCTCAAGACGACCTATTACCTGCGTACCATGTCGGCTACCCATGCCGAGAAGTCCACCATCAGCTCGGGCCGCATGAATTCGGTGTCCTCCGCGCAGGCAGCCAGTTCGTCGGGGAGCTCCTTGTTAGCGGCAGCGGCCGCTGCAGCCCAGGAACAGCAAATTGCGCTCAGTGCCAATGCTGCCACGGATATCAAGTTTTGCGGAGTGGATGACCCCACCTGCGAAGCGTGCCAATAAGGGGTATCGGGCTCACCGGTATTGAATTTGTAATGTATCCACACCCACTGGCGCGGTGCGCAAAGCGGGTCTTATTTAGAAAAACGGGAATTGAATATGTTGACTTGGGAAGAAGATGTAAAGCCGGTTGGCCATCGTGCTTACGCGCTGCGCGAGGCGGATGCGCCCACGTTAAGCGCTGCGCCCCTAGCGGACCAAAGTGAGGCTGTGACGCCGACCGTAGTGGCGGCTAGTCCGACCACTTCGCACCGTGTGCGCGCCTCCGACAAGCGGATCATCAACGGCAAAACCGATGTGAACCAACTCGTCCCCTTCAAATACAAATGGGCTTGGGAAAAATACCTGGCCACCTGCGCCAACCACTGGATGCCGCAAGAGGTCAATATGACCCGTGATATCGCCTTGTGGAAAGACCCCAACGGTTTGACCGAGGACGAGCGTCGCATCATCAAGCGCAACCTGGGCTTTTTCGTGACCGCTGATTCTTTGGCGGCCAACAATATTGTGCTGGGTACCTACCGGCACATTACCGCCCCTGAATGCCGCCAGTTTTTGTTGCGCCAGGCCTTTGAGGAGGCGATTCACACCCACGCCTACCAATATATTGTGGAGTCGCTGGGTCTGGACGAAAGCGAGATTTTCAGCGCCTATAACGAAGTCAAGTCGATCCGTGACAAAGACCAGTTCTTGATTCCCTTTATCGAGGCGATCATGGACCCGCACTTTCACACCGGCACCCCTGAGACCGACCAGACCTTGCTTAAGTCGCTGATTGTGTTCGCCTGTCTGATGGAAGGCTTGTTCTTTTATGTCGGCTTCACCCAAATCCTGGCCTTGGGTCGGCAAAACAAGATGACTGGGGCCGCTGAGCAATACCAGTACATCTTGCGCGACGAGTCCATGCATTGCAACTTTGGCATCGACCTGATCAACCAATTGAAGCTCGAAAACCCGCACCTTTGGACAGCAGAGTTCAAGGCTGAAATTAAGGTTTTGTTTGAACAGGCCGTTGAACTCGAATACCGCTACGCCGAAGACACCATGCCGCGCGGTGTCTTGGGTATGAATGCATCGATGTTCAAAGGTTATTTGCGCTATATCGCCAACCGGCGCGCCACCCAGATCGGTTTGGATGCCTTGTTCCCCAATGAGGAAAACCCGTTCCCTTGGATGAGCGAAATGATCGACTTGAAGAAAGAGCGCAATTTCTTCGAAACCCGTGTCATTGAATACCAGTCGGGCGGTGCGCTTTCCTGGGACTAAGCCTTTGGGAAAACATCGCTCCATGCCACAAGGTCGCCACATTGACACGCTGATGGCCGTACCTTGTGCTACCCCATTCATGCCGCTGGGAACCTGCCCAACGCCATGGATCTCTTTTTGCTAAAAATGGGCAAAAAGTGCTCTTTGTTAATTGATCAAGGAGATAGTTATGGCAACTGCAAAAAAACCAAGCGCTAAGAAGGCAGCCCCCGCGAAGAAGGCGGCTCCTGCGAAGAAGGCGGCTCCTGCGAAGAAGGCGGCTCCTGCGAAGAAGGCAGCTCCTGCGAAGAAGGCAGCTCCTGCGAAGAAGGCAGCTCCTGCGAAGAAGGCGGCGCCCGCTAAGAAGGCGGCGCCCGCTAAGAAGGCGGCGCCTGCGGCGCAGACCACGCTTAACCCCAAGGCGGCATGGCCTTTTCCGAGCGCTAGCAAACCCTAAACGGGGTTTGTTTCTAAAAGGCCCGGCCGATCGCCGGGCTTTTTTATGCCTGAAAGTCAGCGCCCATCAGCGCCCAGCCGTCTTGGAGGTCAATGACCTGGAGCTGGCACCACGGCGCGTAGGCCTGCTGCAGCTCTTCTGTCTGACGCTCCAAAATCCCTGAAAGCACCAGGCGGCCCGGGCGTGTGGTCAGCGCACATAGCAACGGCGCAAGAACTTTGAGCGGCGAAGACAAAATATTGGCCACCACCAGCGGATAGTTCCCTTGCGCAAGGTCCGGCAAACCGGCCCGCATGGTCACCTGGTTAGCCAGCGCATTGGCCAAACTGGCTTCCACCGCCGCGGGGTCGATATCCACGCCAACAACATCCTTCACACCGAATTTGGCCGCTGCGATAGCCAAAATCCCCGATCCGCAACCGTAATCGAGCATGGATGCCGGCAACCTGTGCTTCGCCAGCCAAGCCAAACACATGCGCGTCGTCGGATGGGTGCCGGTGCCAAAAGCCAGGCCCGGATCGAGCCGAATCACTTCGCGCGCTTGCGCGGGCGTCTCATGCCAGGTCGGGACAATCCAAAAAGTCGGGGTGATTTCCACGGGCGCAAACTGCGATTGGGTCAAACGTACCCAGTCCTGGTCTGCAATGGCGGTGACGCCGACGGCACTACAGCCATCAAAAAAGTCCTGCACTTGCAGCAAAGCACTCGCCTCTTGCGCCAGCGCGTGGGTAGAAAACAGGGCCAGTACCAAAGACCGTTGCCAGCCATCTTTGGGTGCTGGCATACCCGGCTCGCCAAACAATGCTTGCTCGGCGTCGGTGTGGGCATCTGCATCTTCAACACTGACGCTCAGGGCGTCCAGCGCTTGGAGTGCGTCACTGATCGGCTCGACCTGCGCCTGCGGGCACAACAGGCGCAGCTCAAACAGCCCCGTCTCAGCGCTTGTGCTGCTCAAGCCAGTGCTCCAGATAATGGATATTGGTGCCACCGGCCATGAACTTGGCGTCCACCATCAACTCGCGGTGCAAGGGGATGTTGGTGTGTATGCCCTCGACGGCTGTTTCCAGCAAGGCGGTGCGCATACGGGCCAGCGCTTGCTCTCGGGTATCGCCGTGCACGATCAGCTTGCCAATCATGGAGTCGTAGTAGGGCGGAACAAAATAGTTGGAGTAAATATGCGAGTCCACCCGCACGCCGGGGCCACCGGGCGCGTGCCAGGTGGTGATGCGCCCGGGCGAGGGCGTGAACTTGAACGGATCCTCGGCATTGATCCTGCATTCGATGGCGTGCCCGGTGATGGTGATCTGCTTTTGGGTAAAGGGCAATTTCTCACCCGCCGCGACCATGATTTGGGTTTTAACGATGTCCACGCCGGTGATCATCTCGGTCACCGGGTGCTCCACCTGCACGCGCGTGTTCATCTCGATGAAGTAGAACTCACCGGCCTCATACAAGAACTCGAAAGTGCCGGCGCCCCGGTAGCCCATCTTTTTGCAGGCGGCCACGCAGCGCTCGCCGATGCGCTCAATCAGCTTGCGGCTAATGCCCGGCGCAGGCGCCTCTTCCAAAATTTTCTGGTGACGTCGCTGCATCGAGCAGTCTCGTTCGCCGAGGTAGACCGCATTTTTGAACGAGTCCGCCAGGATTTGGATTTCAATATGGCGCGGGTTTTGCAGGAATTTCTCCATATAAACCGCAGGGTTACCAAAGGCAGCGCCGGCCTCGGCTTTGGTCATGGCCACTGCATTGATCAGCGCCGCCTCGGTGTGCACCACGCGCATGCCGCGCCCACCGCCGCCGCCCGCCGCTTTGATGATCACCGGGTAGCCCACCGACTTGGCGATACGCCGAATTTGCGCCGGATCGTCCGGCAATTCGCCCTCCGATCCTGGCACGCAGGGCACGCCGGCGCGGATCATGGCCTGCTTGGCCGAGACTTTGTCGCCCATGATGCGGATCGACTCGGGCGTCGGGCCGATGAATTGGAAGCCGCTTTTCTCCACACGCTCGGCAAAATCGGCGTTTTCGCTCAGAAAACCATAGCCGGGATGGATAGCCTCGGCGTCCGTCACTTCAGCTGCAGAAATGATCGCTGGCATATTGAGATAGCTCTGGGCCGAGGCGGCCGGTCCGATGCACACCGCCTCGTCGGCCAGGCGTACATACTTGGCGTCGCGGTCGGCCTCTGAATACACCATGACGGCACGCACGCCCAGTTCGCGGCAAGCGCGCTGGATGCGCAGGGCAATTTCGCCACGGTTGGCGATCAGAATTTTCTTGAACATGGACTGTTTGCGCCTACTCGACCGTCAAAAGCGCTTGACCGTACTCCACCGCCTGGCCGTTTTCGCACATGATTTGGACGACTTTGCCCGCTTTGTCGGCTTCGATCTCATTCAAAATCTTCATTGCCTCGATGATGCAGATGGTGTCGCCGGCTTTGACCATGTCGCCCACTTCGACAAAAGGCTTGGCGCCTGGCGACGAGGAGCGGTAAAAAGTTCCGACCATGGGCGATTTCACGGCATGCACGTCGCTGGCCTCAGCTGCCGGGACATCGGCCAGGGCCGCCGCGCTGGGTGCCGGAGCTGCCAAAGGCGCAGGCGCTGGGTTTTGGTGGGCGGGCGCGTAGCTAGGAACCGGCGCGCCACCGTGGGAGCCCTTGACGATCCGAACCTTGCCTTCGGCTTCAGTGATTTCCAGCTCTGAGACATTGGAGTCAGACACCAGGTCGATCAAGGTTTTGAGTTTGCGTAAATCCATGGATCCTCCTTGCAGTTCGTCAGATGTGGCCCCGGGGCCTGTCTTTAAAAAGACTTAATTTTCCCTATCTTAACTTAGTTGAGCTTAAAAATACACAAGATGCGTCTTCTGCGTTCTGGCCTTACTTTGGCGTCTTGGATCTGTTTGTCACACTTTGTTATGCGCCAACACGATCGGAAGGGCTATTTTAATGTAGCCCAGGCAAGGAGATCTTCGGGGTGAACCCGTCCAAGTTTGCGTTGCAGCACGTCGCCTGCGCTACCCAGCACTACGGTGAAGGGGAGGGCGCCGCTCACATTACCCAAACTGCGGCTCAACTCCGTGCCGCCCATCGCGGCGATGCCGATTGGAAAGCTCAGGGGCGAATGCTGCAAAAATGCATTCACCCGATCCGCTTTATCTACTGCCAAAGCAAGAACTTGCCAGCCATTGGGTAAATTTTGCTTAAAGAAGGCGTCAATTAAAGGAAGTTCTTCAACGCAGGGGGGACACCAAGTAGCCCAAAAATTGATCAAAAGGGGTTTGCCACGAAAGGCACGCATCGCTAGATCCGAGCCATCAGGGCGCGTCCACTGCATGTCCCACAGGCCCGCCACGGGCTCAGGCGCCTGGGGTTCAGGGCGTCCACGCCAGAGCGCGGTGGTGATACCGGCACCCAGGGCGGTGGCAGCACCCAGTCCCAAAATCCGGCGGCGGTTTAGCAGGCCTGGTGTGGCGGCTGTCGGCGGGGTGGGCGAGTCATTCATGGGTGCTATTGTGAACCAAGGCGCGCAGGGACTGCCTATCGCCGCGCAAACGCCGTCCAGCGCCATCGGGCTGCAGGGCGCCGCGGATGGCGTCACGGTCGTTAACCAAGAGGTGCAGGCCGATGTGTTCCTGCAGTTCCTCAGACCAGAGATGAACGCTCAGGGCATCAACCCGCTCGCCGTGCAGACCGGTCACCTGGCTGGGGCTAAAGCGAACGCCCTGGTCAATCAGCCGGATTTCCGCCACTTTAGGGTCCTCGCAAAAGAGCTGCAGGTAGATGTCGCTGTGGCGGGTGGCCGTGCCGCGCCACACTGCGCCGCCAATCAGCGGGCCAAACTCGGCGAGCCGGTCCATCCAAATCAGGGCCAGCGTGCGCAGCGCGCGCAGTTCGGCTGGCTGGGTATCGGCGCAAAACACGGCGATGTATTCCTCCACCGCGCGTTCCATGGCCTCGTTGTCGGGCATGGCCTGGCGGCCCTGAGCGCCTATTTGCTTGAGCGCGCGCCGCTTCGCAGCGCCAAAATCGAGACCTTCCTCGACGACCCAGCGCGCTGCAAGCGCGGCAACTTCTGCTTTTTCACTTTCCATAGTGGCCATTGTGCCCTGCTGGGGCTGGCCTTTAGGGGTCGGAGCGGCCGGTAAAATTTGTGCATGCACCTTCATATTCTTGGTATTTGCGGCACATTCATGGGGGGCTTGGCCGCCCTGGCCCGCGAGGCGGGGCACAAAGTCACTGGCTGCGACGCCGGCGTGTATCCGCCCATGAGCGACCAACTGCGCGCCCTGGGTATCGAACTGATCGAGGGCTACGACGCCGCCCAAATGGCCTTGGCGCCTGATATGTACGTCATTGGCAACGTCGTCAGCCGCGCACGTAACGCGCGGGGCGAGCCTAAATATCCCCTGATGGAAGCGATCTTAGACAGCGGCGCGCCCTACACCAGCGGCCCGCAATGGCTGGCCGAACATGTGCTTTGTGGCCGCCATGTCCTGGCGGTAGCGGGCACGCACGGCAAAACCACCACGACCGCCATGCTCGCCTGGATTTTGGAATGCGCTGGCCTGGCCCCTGGGTTCTTGGTCGGCGGCGTGCCGCGCAATTTTTCGGTGTCCGCCCGCTTGGGTCAAGGCGCGCCTTTTGTGATCGAGGCCGACGAGTACGACACCGCCTTTTTCGACAAGCGCAGCAAATTTGTGCATTACCGCCCACGCACTGCCGTGCTCAACAACCTGGAGTTCGACCACGCCGACATCTTTGACGACTTGGCGGCCATCGAGCGGCAGTTTCACCATTTGCTGCGCACCGTGCCGCCCAGCGGGCGGGTGGTGGTCAATGGCTTGGAAGAAAGCCTGGCGCGGGTGCTGCAAGCCGGTTGCTGGAGCGAGGTGCGCAGCTTTGGCGCGGCTGTGAGCGACTATGTCGCCCTAGGTCCGCCAGAGCAATTTACGGTGCAGCAGCACGGCAGGCCGGTAGCGCAGGTGCAATGGGCCTTGAGTGGCGTGCACAACCAACTCAACGCCTTGGCTGCGATCGCCGCGGCCGAGCATGTGGGCGTGACGCCTGCCCAGTCGGCCGCCGCGCTGGCGCGCTTTGAGAATGTCAAGCGCCGCATGGAGTGCACCGCCCAAATCCATATAGCCAGCCAGCCGCAGGCGCCCGCGATCTCGGTGTACGACGACTTTGCGCACCACCCTACCGCCGTCCGCACCACCGTCAATGGCCTGCGCAGGCGCGTGGGCGCGGCGCGCATCTTGGCCGTTTTTGAGCCGCGCTCCAACACCATGAAACTAGGCGCCATGAAAGCCCAACTGCCCTGGAGCCTGGAAGAGGCCGACTTGGCGTTTTGCCACAGCGGTAGTCTCGGTTGGGATGCGGTACAGGCGCTCGCACCCATGGGCACGCGGGCCCATGTGGCCGACACGGTAGACGCAGTGCTAGCCCAGGTGCTGGCCTGCGCCCAGCCTGGCGACCATATTTTGTGTATGAGCAATGGTGGCTTTGGCGGTATTCAGGCCAAGCTCCATGCAGGGCTAGCAGCGCTGTGAAGCGCCGCTGCCAAGGCGCGTTTTAAGCGCTCACGCGCGCGGCGCGGCGCGCTTGCACTGCCTGCGACAAGACGTCCAAGCAGGCCAGCGAATCGTCCCAACCCAGACAGGCGTCGGTAATGCTTTGGCCGTAGGTGAGGCCTTGCACTAAGTCTTTGCCGGGCGTGAATTTTTGTGCGCCTGCTATGAGGTGACTCTCCACCATGACGCCGAAAATCTGCGTGGAACCCTGGCTGATCTGCCCGGCAATGTCTTGCGCCACCTCGCGTTGCTTTTGGTGCTGTTTGCTGCTGTTGGCATGGCTGCAGTCCACCATGAGTGATTGCGCCAAACCCGATTTAGCCAAATCTTGGCAGGCTGCGGCCACACTTTTGGCGTCGTAATTGGGCGCTTTGCCGCCACGCAAAATGACGTGGCAGTCCGGGTTGCCCTGGGTTTGCACAATCGCGACCTGGCCGTTTTTGTGCACCGACAAAAAGTGGTGCCCTCCCGCAGCTGCCTGGATGGCGTCGGTGGCGATTTTGATATTGCCATCGGTGCCGTTTTTAAAGCCAATAGGTGCCGACAGGCCCGAGGCCAATTCACGGTGCACCTGGCTCTCAGTCGTGCGCGCTCCAATAGCGCCCCAGGCAATCAAATCGCCCAAATACTGAGGCGAGATCACATCCAAAAATTCGCTGCCGGCAGGCAAACCCAGGCGGTTGATGTCGATCAGCAATTGGCGCGCGATACGCAAACCCTCGTCGATGCGAAAGCTTTCGTCCAGGTAAGGGTCGTTGATCAGGCCTTTCCAGCCCACGGTGGTGCGGGGTTTCTCGAAATACACGCGCATCACGATCTCCAGCGTGTCGGCGTAGCGCTCGCGCTGGGATTTGAGGCGGGCTGCGTATTCCAGGGCGGCGTGCGGGTCGTGGATGGAGCAGGGCCCGATAACCACCAGCAGCCGGTCGTCGGCGCCGCCCATGATGGCCTGAATACGTCTGCGCGTGTGTGCCACCAGGGTCTCGACGGCGGTGCCCTGGATCGGGAAAAAACGGATCAGATGCTCGGGGGGCGGTAACACGGTAATGTCCTTGATGCGTTCGTCGTCGGTCATGCTTGTGCGGTCTGCGTTGGCATTCATGTCAGAAATCCTCGTGCGGAGAGTTCAAAAAATAAGCATAAAAAAACCGCCGGGGAGGCCGGCGGTTCAGGGAATTCTGTACGCTTTTGACTGCTTGCGTTCAGAAACCTCTCACGCCGGTGGCGATAGAGAACCAAAAGTAGCTAAAGTAAAAATGCTGAGAATTCATGGGCACAAATGTACCACAGGCATTTTTTAGGCCGTTCCGCCCACGGTCAGGCCGTCGATGCGCAAGGTCGGTTGGCCCACGCCCACGGGCACGCTTTGGCCCTCTTTGCCGCAGGTGCCCACGCCACTGTCCAGGCGCATATCGTTGCCGATCATGCTCACACGCTTGAGGCAATCGGGGCCGCTGCCTACCAAGGTGGCGCCCTTGACCGGATAGAGAATTTTCCCGTTTTCCACCCAATAGGCCTCGCTGGCTGAAAACACAAATTTACCCGAGGTAATGTCCACCTGCCCACCGCCGAAATTGACCGCGTACAAGCCTTTTTTGATGCTTTGCACGATTTCCTGGGGGTCTTTGTCGCCGCCCAACATATAGGTGTTGGTCATGCGCGGCATGGGCACATGGGCATAGCTTTCGCGTCGGCCGTTGCCGGTGGGGGCCACGCCCATCAGGCGGGCGTTCATGGCGTCTTGGATGTAGCCTTTCAAGATGCCGTCTTCGATCAAGACATTGCGCGCGCTGGTGTTGCCCTCGTCGTCCACATTGAGCGATCCGCGCCGGTCGGCGATGGTTCCGTCATCGAGCACGGTCACGCCCTTGGCGGCTACGCGCTGACCCACGCGGCCGCTAAAGGCGCTGGAGCCTTTGCGGTTGAAATCGCCTTCCAGGCCATGGCCAATGGCCTCGTGCAGCAAGATGCCAGGCCAGCCTGAGCCCAAAACCACCGTCATTTCGCCTGCCGGAGCAGGGCGCGCCTCCAGATTGGTCAGCGCGGCATGCACGGCTTCATCAACGTAGCGGCCAATGAGTGCATCATCAAAATAAGCCAGACCAAAACGGCCGCCACCGCCCGACGAGCCCACCTCGCGCCGGCCTTTTTGCTCGGCAATGACGGTGACCGACAAGCGCACCAGGGGCCGCACATCGGCAGCCAAGGTGCCGTCGGCGCGGGCCACCAAGACGACGTCGTATTCCATGGCTAGTCCGGCCATCACTTGCAAGACGCGCGGATCTTTGGCGCGTGCCAGTTTTTCCACACGCCCGAGCAGTGCCACTTTGGCCGCGCTGTCCATGGTGGCGATCGGGTCCTGGTCCGGGTAGAGGCGGCGGCTGCGGGCGATTTTGGGCTTGCCTACCGCCACGCGCCGCCCGCTGGCGGCTTGCGAAATACTGCGCACGGTATGTGCTGCGTCCAAGAGCGCGGCCTCGGAAATATCGTCGGAATAGGCAAACGCGGTTTTCTCACCGCTGACGGCGCGTACGCCCACGCCTTGGTCGATGCTGAAAGAGCCGGTTTTGACGATGCCCTCTTCCAGGCTCCAACCCTCGGAGCGCGTGTACTGGAAATAGAGGTCGGCTTCGTCGACTTTGTGGGCCCGGATTTCGGCCAGCGCGCGCGTCAGGTGCGACTCGTCCAGGCCAAAAGGGGTGAGTAACAAGGCCTTGGCTGTGGCCAAGCGTTCAAGAGTGGGTTCGCGAGAGATCATCGGGGCATTCTAGGGAGCGCCTCTTGCCCCCAGCGCCCGGGGGGTCGAGAGGTCCTAGGACTGCACCAGGCGGCGCGCATTGGCTATGGACATCAAAATACCCAAGGCAAAGCCCAGCGTAACCATGGCGGTGCCGCCATAGCTGATAAAGGGCAGCGGCACCCCTACTACCGGCAAGATGCCGCTGACCATGCCCATGTTTACAAAGGCGTAGGTGAAGAAAATCATGGCCACGCTGCCCGCCAGCAAGCGCGAAAACAGCGTGGGCGCCTCCAAGGCAATGGCCAGGCCGCGCAAAATCAGCGCGATAAAGCCGGCCATGAGCAGCAAATTACCCGCCAAGCCAAACTCCTCGGAGAAGGCGGCAAAGATGAAATCCGTGGTCCGCTCGGGGATAAATTCGAGGTGGGTTTGCGTTCCCTGCATAAATCCGGTGCCCCAAAAGCCGCCCGCACCAATGCCAATCATGCCCTGGATGATGTGAAACCCTTTGCCCAGTGGGTCGCGCGTGGGGTCCAGCAAAGTGCAAATACGCTGTTGCTGGTAGTCGTGCAGCACCGGCCAACGCATGCCATCGGCGCACAAAACCGGCTCAAAGCCAATAAGCAGCACCACCCCGATCAAAAACAGCACGGCAGGGGGGGCGATCAGCTTCCAGCTCACGCCAGCAAAAAAAATGATCGATAGGCCTGCCACCAGCACCAGCATCGCGGTGCCCAAATCGGGCTGGCGGATGATCAGCCCTACAGGCAAGGCCAGCAAAAGACCCGCGACAGCGAAATCGAGCGGCCGCAACTGGCCCTCGCGCTTTTGGAACCACCAGGCCAGCATCAGCGGCATAGCAATTTTCAAAATCTCGCTGGGCTGGATCACCACGCCAATATTGAGCCAGCGCCGCGCCCCTTTTTTGGTCAGACCAAACAGTGCGACGGCAATCAGCAAGGCCACACCCACGGTGTACACCGGAACGGCCAGAGTCATTAACTGTTGCGGCGGAATCTGGGCTACGACAAACATCACCAGCGCGGCGATCAACATATTGCGGGCATGGTCGCTAAAGCGGCTGCCGTAGTCGTAGCCGCTGGAGTACATCACCAAGAGGCCGGCACAGGCCAGAAAAAAAACAATCATCGCCAAGGGGCCATCCATAGCGCCCAGCCAGGGCGTTAAGCGGGCGCGTAGCGGTGTTTTTCCAAAACTTGCGGACATCGACGGATTATCACGCGCCCGCGCCATGGGGCCATGGGACAATCTGCGCATGTATGTACTGTTTGATGATGCTGGAAAATTTCTCGCCGGTCGTGTTCTGTCCGAGGTCGAGTCCTCGGCGCAGGTGGAACTGGAAAGTGGCAAACGCCTTAAAGCCAAGAGCGCCAACCTGTTGTTGCGTTTTGAAAGCCCGGCCCCCGGCCCATTTATGGCCGCAGCGCAGTCACTCAGCCAATCCATAGAGCTCGACCTGGCCTGGGAATTCGCCCCCGAGGGCGACTTTGGTTTTGCCGAACTGGCGCGCGACTATTTCAGCGATAAAGCCAGCCTGCAAGAGCAAGCCGCCATGCTGATGCGCTTGTTTGAGGCGCCGCACTACTTTCGCCGCGCGGGCAAGGGCCAATTTCGTAAAGCCCCTGCCGAGATCGTGGCCCAGGCGCTGGCTGCCATCGAAAAGAAAAAGCAGCAAACCGCCCAAATCGCCCAGTGGGCCCAGGACCTGGGCGCCGGGCAATGCCCCGAGCCGGTGCGCCAGCAGCTGTACAAAATTCTTTTTAAGCCTGACAAAAACGCCCCCGAATACAAGGCCGTGGTGCAGGCCTCGCGTGACAGCAAAACCGCGCCCCTTGATTTGCTGCTGCGCAGCGGCGCGATCGACTCGCCCTACCAGTTTCATTGGAAGCGCTTTGTGCTGGAGAACTTCCCCCAGGGTTTGCGCTTCCCGCCCGTGCAGGCCGTGCCCATCAGCGAGCCTTTGCCGCGCGCCCTGGTGCGTGCTTTTTCGATCGACGACTCGGCCACCACCGAGATCGACGACGCGCTCTCGGTCCAGGGCCTGGGCAGCGGCACGGTGGTGCTGGGCATCCATATTGCAGCGCCGGCGCTGGCGATCGCGCCCGATGGCGACGTCGACCGCCTGGGCCGCAGCCGGCTCTCGACGGTCTATATGCCGGGTTACAAAGTCACCATGCTGCCCGATGCCCTGGTGCAGGCCTATACCTTGCAAGAAGGGCGCGATTGCCCGGCGCTGTCTTTGCATTTGCGCTTTGATGAGGCCACGCTGGCCTTGCTAGGCAGCGAATCGCGCATTGAATCGGTGCCCATTGCCAGCAATTTGCGCCACGACCAGCTCGACCAGGTGGTGACCGAGGCGTGGCTGCAGGCTACCGCCATCGCGCCCGATGCACCGCCGTCGGCCGCCAATGCCTGGCACCGCGAGCTGGCATTTTTGTTCCGCCTCGCCCAATCACTCAAGGCCCAGCGCGAGGTGGTGCGCGGTAAGCCCGAGACCTTTAATCGTCCGGACTACAACTTCAAACTCGACCACGCCAGTGGCGAAGAGCCTGTCGGTACGGAAACGGTCCACATCAGCGTGCGCCAACGCGGTGCTCCGCTGGACCTGATGGTGGCCGAGGCCATGATTTTGGCCAACAGCACCTGGGGCGCCTGGATGGCCAGCCTGGGCGTACCGGCGATTTACCGCAGCCAGGCCTCGCTGGCGCCTGGCGTCAAAGTGCGCATGGGCACCAAAGCGCTGCCTCACGCAGGCATTGGTGTTCCCTGCTATGCATGGAGCACCTCGCCGCTGCGCCGCTACACCGACCTGGTCAACCAGTGGCAAATCATTGCCTGCGTGCGCCACGGCAGTACCGCCGCATTGGCTGCACCGTTTAAGCCCAAAGATGCGCAGCTGTTTGCCATCATCTCCAGCTTTGACGCGGCCTATACCGCGTACAACGCATTCCAATCGGCCATGGAGCGCTTTTGGACCTTGCAGTATGTGCAGCAAAACACCATCACCGAATTGGTAGCCACGGTGTTTAAAGACAATATGGTGCGCGCAGACGATTTACCGCTGGTGCTGGCTGTCAGCGGTGCCCAGGGGCTGGCGCGCGGCACGCAAGTACGGGTGCGCCTGGGCGCCATGGATTTGCTGACCTTGGACATCAGTGGTGCAGTGATTGAACGCCTAGCGCCAGCCCAGAGCGCGCAGGATGATGAGGGCCTCTTGGCACAGGATGAGGATGAAGTCGCCGGTCCGATCACGATTGCCCTGGACGTGAACGAGACGGGCGCAGCGGAATAAATAAAGGAGGAGGGCCTATGGTGTCTATGCACCGCATGGATTGGCGACAACTGAACTTGATGCAGCGCGCTTTGCTGCTCTCTATTGGCCTGCATGCTGGTTTGCTCACGCTGCGCTTTGCCAGCCCGCAGGCCTGGCAGATGCTGACGCAAGAGACGCCTTTGGAGGTCACCATCGTCAACGCCAGCACCGGCGAGGCACCCGAAAAAGCCCAGGCGCTAGCCCAGGTTTCCCTGGCCGGTGGTGGCGCTGCGGATGTGGGATTGGCCAGCAGCCCGATGGCTGCCGGCCTGGAAATCCAAAGCGGCGATTCCACAGCCCGCGCCACCAGCCAAGAGCAGCAAAATCTGCAAAACCAGCAAAGCCTACTGCTGCAACGGGTACGCGCGCAAATACTGGCCCTCAATCAGGCGCCCGAGACCAGCACGCAAACGCTGGACGAGAAAATCCGACACGAGCAAAAGCGCATGGAGCTCTCCCGTATGCTGGCCCGCATCGAGGAGCGTATCCAGGCCGAAAACGCCAGACCGCGTAAAGCCTATGTCAGCCCCTCGGTGCGCGAGGTGGTATACGCCAGTTACTACGACGCCATGCGCCGCAAAATCGAAGCGCGCGGCACCAGCCATTTCCCCGAGAGCAAAGGCGAAAAACTCTACGGCGCGCTGACCATGATGGTGACGGTCAATTTCGACGGCCAGGTGCTCGACGCCGAAATCATTAAAGGCTCGGGCATCCCGGCACTGGATTTGCATGCCCAGGAAGTCGCCCGTAGCGCCGGCCCCTTTGGCGGCTTCAGCCCGGAAATGCGCAGAACGCTGGACCAGCTTGTCGTGGTGGCCCGCTTCTCCTTCACCCGGGACGCGGTCTTGGAAACCGAAACTTTGGGCGCACCATGAAACACGCACTGCGCTTGGGCGCTCTGCTGGCATTGGCTTTGGTGGGCCTGCAGTTGTATTTTGTTGTGCGCATTGCCGCCATGGTCTGGATGGATCCGCAGTCCACCGCTTTTCAGCGCTCACAAATGTGGCGCCAGCAGGGTGATGCACTGCGCTGGCGCCAAAGTTGGCGCGATTCTGCGCAATTGGGCGAGCAACTCAAGCGGGCTGTCATCGCCTCCGAAGATGACGGCTTTGCCAGCCACGACGGCGTGGACTGGAGTGCCTTGGAAAAAGCCTGGACCAAAAACGCCAAAGCCCAGGAGCGCGCCGCCCAGCGCGCCGCGCTGGCCAAGACCCAAGGAGGGCAGCGTCAGCCCAAAATCGTCGGCGGCTCCACCATTACGCAGCAACTGGTCAAAAATTTGTTTCTCTCGGGCGAACGCACGCTGGTGCGAAAAGCCCAGGAGCTGTTTCTGACCATGGTGCTCGAGCGCGTGCTGAGCAAGCCCCGGATTCTGGAGATCTATCTCAATAGCGTCGAATGGGGCAATGGCGTCTTTGGTGCGGAGGCGGCGGCGCGGCACTACTTTCGCAAGCCCGCCGTCCAGCTGAGCGCCTGGGAGGCGGCGCGCCTGGCCGTCATGCTGCCGCGCCCCCGCTATTTCGAAAAACTCCCCAATTCAGAGTACCTCAGTAGCCGCGCGCAAGTCATCGTCGGACGCATGCCTGATGCGCGGGTGCCCACCGAGGCCGGGCCATGAGAATTTTGGGTGTCGACCCCGGCCTGCGCACTACCGGTTTTGGGGTGATCGACCAGGAGGGGAGCGCCTTGCGCTACGTTGCCAGCGGCACCATCAGCACCCAAAAAATGGCCAGTCAGACTTTGCCTGACCGCCTCAAAGTCTTGTTTGATGGGATGGGCGAAGTCGTGCAGCGCTACCAGGCCGACTGCGCGGTGGTCGAAATCGTATTCGTGAACGTCAACCCGCAGTCCACTTTGCTGCTGGGCCAGGCCCGAGGTGCGCTGATCAGCGCGCTGGTGCATGGCCAACTGCCGGTGATGGAGTACACCGCATTGCAAATGAAGCAGGCGGTGGTGGGCTACGGGCGCGCCGACAAACTGCAAATTCGCGAGATGGTGCGCCGCTTGCTCGATTTGCCCGGCCTGCCCGGCCCGGACGCGGCAGACGCCTTGGGCCTGGCCATTACCCATGCGCACGCGGGTGCTGCGATGGCGCACATCGCGAAGGCGCAAGGCCTGGGCGCAGGGGGTGTGGGCTACAAAGCGGGGCGCAGCCGTTAAACGCAGCCGCAATTCACGCTGCAAAGGTGGCCCGACGATTACCAGGCAGGTGCGAGCTGGCCAAAGCCTTTGGGCGCGTTGCGCACATCCTCAAAACTGACCACCTCCCAGTCCTGGGGCTGGGCTTGCAATTGGCGCAGCAGTGCGTTGTTCAGCGCGTGGCCCGAGCGGTGGGCGCGGTAGTGCGCTAGCAGCGGTTTGCCCAATAGATACAAATCTCCCATGGCGTCGAGAATTTTGTGTTTGACGAACTCGTCGTCGTAGCGCAGGCCATCGCTGTTGAGGACTTTGTAGTCGTCCATCACGATGGCATTGTCCAGACCGCCGCCCAGCGCCAGGCCGTTTTGGCGCATCATTTCGACGTCTTTGGTGAAGCCAAAAGTGCGGGCACGGGCGATGTCGCGGGCGTAAGAGCCTTCGCTCAGGTCAAACTCCACGCGCTGGCCCGTAGCGTCGACCGCGGGATGCTGAAAATCAATTTCAAAACTCAGCTTATAGCCATGAAAAGGCTCGAGCGAGGCCCATTTTTCGTCGCTGCCCTGGCCTCGGGCGACGCGGATCGGCGCTTTCACGCGGATAAAGCGCCTGGGCGCGTTTTGCATGGCAATACCGGCACTTTGCAGCAAGAAAACAAAAGACGCGGCCGAACCGTCCAGGATGGGAACTTCTTCAGCGGTGATATCGACCAGTAAATTGTCCACACCCAGGCCGGCGCAGGCGGACATCAGGTGCTCGACGGTGTGTACTTTGGCGTCGCCGCTGGACAGCGTGGAGGCCAGGCGGGTATCGGTGACCGCTTCGGGCGCCACCGCGATGTCTACCGACTGCGGTAAATCGACCCGGCGAAACACAATGCCAGTATCGGGTGGGGCAGGGCGCAGCGTGATTTCCACGCGCTGGCCACTGTGCAAGCCCACGCCAACGGCGCGGGTGAGGGATTGGAGCGTTCTTTGTTGCAGCACGGTGCGATTGTAAAAGGCGCGCACGGTGCCCAAGCGGCGGACGCAGGAAAGTACCTGCGTCCGCGCCCGAGGTCCGGCTTTAGTCCGCCTGCTTGCGCAGGAAGGCCGGGATTTCGTAGTCGTCCATACCGCCGCTGGACAGGGCGTCCACTTTTTGCGCCGCCGAGGTCCGGGTGCCGCGCCACACCGCCGGGGTGCTGAGCGTGCCGTAGTCGGTCGCACTAGAGCTCTGTGCTGGCGCGCTTATGCCGGTGCCAGCGCCCATGCCGGCGGCCGATCCCAAGGTCGTCGTTCCCATGGTCCGTGACATGGCGCTTGCGGGCATGGCCGCGTTGGTGCTTCCCATGGCGGCCGGTGCGGCGTCATAGGTGCCGGTGCGCAGCACTTGCAGCGGAGGTGCGGTGCGGCGCGGACGGCTCAGACCGGTCGCCACCACGGTCACGCGCACGTTATCGCCCAGCGAATCGTCGTAGGCGGTGCCGTAGATCACATGCGCTTCGGGCGAGGCATAGGCGCGAATGGTGTTCATCGCCAGCTTGGATTCGCTCAACTTGAGCGAGCCTTTGGCTGCCGTGATCAGCACCAGTACACCCTTGGCGCCCGAGAGGTCTATGCCTTCGAGCAGCGGGCAGGCCACGGCTTGTTCGGCGGCGATGCGCGCGCGGTCCGGGCCTTGGGCCAGGGCGGTGCCCATCATGGCTTTGCCGGGCTCGCCCATCACGGTGCGCACGTCTTCAAAGTCGACGTTCACATGGCCAGGCACGTTGATGATCTCGGCAATACCGCCGACGGCGTTTTTGAGCACGTCGTTGGCATAGGAAAAGGCCTCGTCCTGGCTGATGTCGTCGCCCAGTACCTCGAGCAACTTTTCGTTGAGCACTACGATCAGCGAGTCCACATTGGCCTCGAGTTCGGCCAGGCCTTCGTCGGCATTGCGCATGCGCGGGCCGCCTTCAAATTCGAAAGGCTTGGTCACCACGCCCACGGTCAGGATGCCCATTTCTTTGGCTACCCGCGCAATGATGGGCGCTGCGCCCGTGCCCGTGCCCCCGCCCATGCCGGCGGTAATGAAGAGCATATTGGCCCCTTCAATGGCGTTGCGGATGTCCTGCTCGGCCATTTCGGCGGCAGCGCGGCCTTTTTGGGGCCGGCTGCCCGCGCCCAGTCCGGTCTCGCCCAGCTGGATGGTGCGGTGCGCGGTGCTGCGACCCAGCGCCTGCGCATCGGTGTTGGCGCAAATGAATTCCACGCCAGTCACTTTGGAGTGGATCATGTATTCGACTGCATTGCCGCCGCCACCGCCCACGCCTATGACTTTAATAAGGGTTCCCTGGTTGAAAATTTCTTCTTCTATGAGTTCAATGGTCATGTGCGGCTCCTAATGGTTGTGGCTGCGAAAAAACGGGTTATCGAGAGTCTGGGTATCCAACGAAAAAGGCAAGGGGAACAGGGGTGGCCCGGCGCGCGCCAGCCAAAGGTACATGGCGGCACTGTGGCACCAACGGCGATTGATGGGACGGACATCATTTTTCATTTAGAAATTTCCGGCAAAAAAGTCACGAATCTGACCAAAAGCGCTTTTGACTGAGCCGCCTTTTTGGGCCACCTTGATGCCCCGCATGCGGGCGATGCGGGCTTCTTCCAAAAATCCCATGACCGTTGCGGCGCGCGGTTGCGCAACCATGTCGGACAGGGCGTTGGCGTACTGCGGAATGCCCCGGCGCACCGGCTTTAAAAAAATGTCTTCGCCAAGCTCCACCATGCCGGGCATGACACAGCTGCCGCCGGTGAGCACGATGCCCGAGGAGAGCACCTCCTCGTAGCCCGAGTCGCGCATCACCTGGTTGACCAGGGTGAAGATTTCTTCGATGCGTGGCTCGATGACACCGGCTAGCGCCTGGCGGCTGAGCATGCGCGGGCCGCGGTCGCCCAGGCCGGGCACTTCGACCTGCACCTCGGGATCGACCAAAACCTGTTTGGCGTGGCCGCTCTCGACTTTGATGTCCTCGGCGTCTTTGGTCGGCGTGCGCAGCGCCATAGCGATGTCGCTGGTAATCAGGTCGCCGGCAATCGGGATCACGGCGGTGTGGCGGATAGCGCCGTTGGTGAAGATGGCAATGTCGGTGGTGCCCGCGCCAATGTCTACCAGCGCAACGCCCAGTTCACGCTCGTCTTCGGTCAGCACCGACAGGCTCGAGGCCAGCGGGTTGAGCATGAGTTGCTCTACTTCCAGGCCGCAGCGGCGCACGCATTTGATGATGTTCTCGGCTGCGCTTTGCGCGCCGGTCACGATATGCACCTTGGCTTCTAGGCGCATGCCGCTCATGCCGATGGGCTCTTTGACATCCTGCCCGTCGATGATGAATTCCTGGGGCTCCACCAACAGCAGTCGCTGGTCGCTGGAAATATGGATGGCCTTGGCCGTCTCGACCACGCGCGTGACGTCGGCCTGGCTGACCTCGCGGTCTTTGATGGCCACCATGCCGCTGGAATTGAGGCCGCGGATATGGCTGCCGGTAATGCCGGTGTAGACGCGGGTGATTTTGCAGTCGGCCATTAGCTCGGCCTCTTTGAGCGCCTGCTGGATGCTGTGCACCGTCGCGTCGATATTGACCACCACACCGCGTTTGAGGCCGTTGCTCGGTGCCGAGCCAAAACCGGCCAGACGCAGGGATCCGTCGGGCAGCACCTCGGCGACCACCGCCATCACCTTGGCGGTTCCAATGTCCAGTCCAACGACTAAGTCTTTGTATTCTCGGGCCATAGATTTCTACCTGTTGTTTTGATCGTCAAGGGGTGGGGTTGGCGGCGGCCAGGGTGCTGACGCCGCGTAAGCGCAGGGCGTAGCCGTTCTCGTGCCGCAAATCGGCCGATTCCAGCGCGCCCACGGGCCGCCCATAACGCGCAACGACACGCGTCAGGGTGGATAAAAAACTGCGGCAGCGCGCGGCGATTTCTTGGCTATCGCCCCGGCCCGCTTCAATCTTGGCGCCACCGGCCAGCGCAATGCGCCAGCTGCCCTGGCTGCTCAGCTCCAGCGCATCAATACTGAGATTGAGCGCCGAAAACAAGGGTTCCACCTGTTGGTAGGTGGCCAGCACCTGTGCGCTTTGGCTTTGCGGGCCATTCAAGCGGGGCAGGCCGTCTTGATCGACTTCACCGACGTTGGCGTCAAACACTTCGCCATAGCTATTGAGCAAGCGTTGTTCGCTTTCGTCACCCCAGTAAGCGACCACTTCGTGTTCCTGCAGCTGCACGCGCAGGCGGTTGGGAAACTCGCGGTGCACCACCGCGCGGCGCACCCACGGAATGGCCTCAAAAGCCTCGCGGGTTTGGGCCAAGTTCATAGTGAAGAACGAGCCCTTTACCCGCGAGACCACATGGGCGCGTACCGTGGGTACATTGCAATGGACGACATCACCAAGCACTGTGATGCGCGTGAAAGAAAAAGCCGGCCGGCTGGCAACCCAGCGTGTCAGGCTCAGTGTGATGGCCAAAGCGCCAATCACAAATAAAGCGATCGCCGCGCCGTTGAGCAAGCGCACATCCAGGCCTTGGTTTTGGTCGCGGTTCATGCGGCGCCTCCTTTTAGGAGCGGGCTGTCCAGCGCGGCATCGGCCAAGAGGCGCACGCACAGTGCTTCATAACTGATGCCGTCGGCGCGCGCCGACATCGGCACCAGAGAATGGCTGGTCATGCCCGGCGAGGTGTTCATTTCCAGTAAAAAGGGCTGCTGGTCGCTGGCGCGCAGCATCAGGTCGGCGCGGCCCCAGCCGCGGCAGCCCAGTGCCCGGTAGGCCGCCAGCACCAGGGATTGCAGCGCCTGCTCCAAGGCGGCAGGTAAACCACTTGGGCAGTGGTATTTCACGACATCGGTGAAATACTTGTTTTGGTAGTCGTAGGCGCCATCGGGCGCCTGTATGCGCACCACTGGCAAGGCCCGTGCTTGGTCGCCGCTGCCGATCACCGGGCAGGTCAGCTCGGCGCCATCAATGAACTGCTCGCACAGCACCTGGCTGTCGTAGCGGGCGGCCAGATCGAATGCCGCTTGCATTTGCGCGGCGCTTTGCACTTTGCTCACCCCGATGGACGAGCCCTCGTGCGGCGGTTTGACGATTAGGGGCAGGCCCAGTTCTGCGGGAATCTGCGCAATTGCGGCACTGTCTGGCGCGTTGGCAGGCAAGACGCGGTAAGCCGGTGTCTGCAGGCCTTGGGCCAACCAAATGCGCTTGGTCATGACCTTATCGACCGCAATGCTCGAGGCCATCACGCCCGAGCCGGTGTAGGGAATGCCCAGGAGTTCAAGGGCGCCTTGCACCGTGCCGTCCTCGCCATGGCGGCCGTGCAGGGCGATAAAGCAGCGTGCAAAACCTTGCTCGCGCAGCGCCCAGAGCGACTGCTGCTGCGGATCAAACGAATGGGCGTCCACCCCCTGGCTGCGCAGGGCCGCCAAAACACCCTGGCCCGACATGAGCGAAATCGCGCGTTCGGCCGAGCTGCCCCCCATGAGCACAGCGACTTTGCCAAAGTGCATGTTTGACGCGGTGCTCATGCTACGGCCTGCGCTTGTTGGGTGGCGCGCAAACGCGCTACCACCTGGCCAGCCAGCGCGCCGATGGAGCCCGCGCCCATGCACAAGAGCACATCGCCATCGCGTGCCTTGGCGATGGCCGCCGCTGCCATGTCGGCAACGGCGCCTACAAAGGCCGGCGCGCTGCCGGAGCTCGCTTGCAAGGCCTGACCCAAGGCGCTGCTGTCGGCGCCGGCAATGGGTGCCTCGCCGGCGCCATAGACCTCGGCCAGTAGCACGGCGTCCGCCAAGGCCAGCACCGAGACGAAGTCGGTAAAACAATCCTGGGTACGCGTATAGCGGTGCGGCTGGAAGGCCAGAACCAAGCGCCGTCCAGCAAATGCGCCACGGGCCGCTGCCAAGGTCGCTGCGATTTCGGTGGGGTGGTGGCCATAGTCGTCCACCACGGCCATGCTGCCGCCGGTGGGCAAGTGGTGCTCTCCGTAACGCTCAAAGCGCCGCTCCACGCCGTCAAACGCGCGCAGTGCCTTTTGTACCGCTGCATCGGGGATGCCGAGCGTCATGGCCACAGCGATTGCGGCCAATGCGTTGCGCACATTGTGCTCACCGCAGAGATTGAGGACGATGTCCAGCGTGGGCAGCGTGCCGCGCTGCACCCTGAAATGCATTTGATCGCTTACCGCCCGCACATCCACGGCGCGGACTTGGGCGTCAGCGGCCAAACCATAGGTGCTGACGCGGCAATGCACTTGGGAGGCTATGGCGCTCAGAGCAACATCGTCGCTGCACAACACGGCGGTGCCGTAAAAAGGCAAGCGGTGCAGAAAATCGACAAAAGCCTGTTGCAGACGGCCAAAGTCCTGGCCATAGGTTTGCATGTGGTCAGCATCGATATTGGTCACGATGGCCAGTACGGGCAGCAGGTGCAAAAAGGAGGCGTCGGACTCATCGGCCTCGGCCACCAGGTACTCGCCACGGCCCAGTCGCGCCGCTGTGCCGGCGCTGCGCAGGCGTGCGCCGATCACAAAGCTGGGGTCCAACCCGGCCTGGACTAAGACGCTCGTGAGCAGGCTGGTCGTGGTCGTCTTGCCGTGGGTGCCGGCCACCGCGATGCCTTGTTTAGAACGCATCAGCTCGGCGAGCATTTGCGCGCGCTGCACCACGGGAATCTGCAGCGCCTTGGCATGAAGCACTTCAGCGTTATCCGCGGCCACGGCGCTGGAAGTAACGACCACGTCTGCCCCGGCGACCTGGGCGCCAACGTGACCGACAAAAGTGCGGATGCCGCGTGCCGCTAGTTGTTGCAAAGTGATGCTGTCGTTGTGGTCCGAGCCCGATACCTGGTAGCCCTGGGCGTGCAAGATGTCGGCAATGCCCGACATGCCCGCGCCGCCGATACCTATAAAGTGGATGTGCTGCACACCGCGCATCATGCGAGCACCTCCTGGCAGGCAGCCACCATGGCCGCCGTAGCCTGCAAGTTTTGCATCGCTTTGGCGGCCTGCGCGTGGCGCAACAAAGTGGGCCGGTCGCAGGTTTGCAGCCACTGGGCGAGGCTTTGCGCCGTCAGGGTGGATTGGGGCATCAGCCAGGCGGCGCCTTGGCCGGCCAAAAAACGGGCGTTATGGGTTTGGTGGTCGTCCACGGCCGCAGGGAAAGGTACGAACAAGGCTGCAGCGCCCACGGCAGCGATCTCGGTCACGGTGCTGGCACCGGCGCGGCAGATGACCAGATCGGCACCAGCCATGGCGCTGGCCGTGTCTTCGATAAACGGGGTCAGCTCGGCCTCCACATCTGCTTGCGCATAGGCACTGCGCAGGGCCTCGATATGCTGCTCGCCGCTTTGGTGGACCACGATGGGGCGTGCAGCGGCGGGTAGTTGGGCCAGCGCTTGGGGCACTATTTGGTTCAGGGCTTGGGCGCCCAGGCTGCCGCCGAGCACCAGAATCCGCAGGGGACCAGAGCGTCCGGCAAAGCGTTGCGCGGGCAATGGTTGCTGTAAAAACTCGGCGCGCAATGGATTGCCCACATGCTGCGCCCCGGCCAAAGCGTGGGGGAAGGCGCAAAACACGCGCCGCGCCAAGCGGGCCAGCACTTTGTTGGCTGCGCCGGCGACGGAGTTTTGCTCATGTAAAACCAGTGGCGTGCTGCGCAGCCAGGCCATCAGTCCGCCGGGCAGGCTGATATAGCCACCAAAACCCAGCACTACGTCGGGGCGCACACGCGCCAGCACCTGCAGGCTTTGCCAGCAGGCGCGCAGCAAGCGCACGGGCAGGAGCGCCAAGGTCGCCACACCTTTGCCGCGCACGCCTGAAAAAGTGATGGCTTCGAAGGCAAATCCGCGCGGCGGCACCAGGCGGCTCTCCATGCTGGCGGGCGCGCCTAGCCAGTGCACCTGCCAACCCTGCGCGCGCAGGGCCTGCGCCACGGCCAAGCCTGGGAAGATGTGCCCGCCCGTGCCGCCGGCCATCACCAGAGCGCAGGGTACGCGATGGGTGCGCAACAGGGACTGTCCGGTCATGACGGAACCCCTTGGCCCATCACGCGGTTTTCATAATCGATGCGCAGCACCACGGACAGCGCCACCAAATTAATCAAAATGGCCGAGCCACCGTAGCTCATGAGCGGCAGGGTCAGGCCTTTGGTGGGCAGCGCGCCCAGGTTCACGCCCATATTGATGAAGGCCTGAAAGCCCATCCAAATGCCCACGCCCTGCGCGACCAGACCGGCAAATACCCGGTCCAGCGCTACCGCCTGGCGGCCGATGTGGATGATGCGCCGCGTCATCCACAAAAACAAGACAATGAGTACGAGTACGCCTACCAGGCCAAACTCCTCGCCGATCACGGCGAGCAAAAAGTCGGTATGCGCTTCGGGCAGCCAGTGCAACTTTTCCACGCTGCCGCCCAGGCCTACGCCAAAAATTTCGCCCCGCCCCAGCGCGATGAGGGAGTGCGTCAGTTGGTAGCCCTTGGCCAAGGCGTTGTGCTCGCTCCAAGGGTCCAGGTAGGCAAAAATGCGGGCACGGCGGTAGTCGTTAAAGGCAATCATCAGCCCAAAGGCTGCGACCAGCACGCCCGAGATCAGGAAGAACATGCGGGCATTGACGCCACCCAAAAACAAAATTCCCATGGCGATGATGGCGATCACCAAAAACGCGCCCATGTCGGGCTCTGCCAATAGCAAAATGCCCATCACACCGACGGCAGCGGCCATGGGCCAGACCGCCGCCCAGAAGTTCTCTTTGACATCCATCTTGCGCACCATGTAGCCAGCGGCATACAACAGCGCCGAAAACTTGGCCAGTTCGGAGGGTTGAAAACTGGTGATGCCCAGCCCGATCCAGCGCCGGGCGCCGTTGACGCCTTTACCCACATGCGGGATCAGTACGGCTACAAGCAAAATCAGTGACGCTAAAAACAACATAGGCGCGAGCTTTTCCCACTTCTCTACCGGTACCTGAAAGGCCAGCACGCAAGCGACTGCGCCCATGGCAATGGACGCCAAGTGCCGCACCAAGAAGTAGTTGTGCGTGTAGTTCGCAAATTTGGGGTTATCGGGCATCGCAATCGTGGCCGAATAGACCATCACAGCGCCCCAGATGACCAAGGTGGCGACTACGGCGATCAACGTGTTGTCCAGATGCGCGGCGCCGTTTGCTTGGGGCGTGGTGTTGTAGTTGACGCGTCGGCCCAAACGCACTGGCAGGACGTCGCTGTCGGGTGCGGGTTTGCCGCCCAGCAAACGGTTCCAAGTGGCGGCCAGGGCGTTCATGCAAAGGCCTCCAGCACCGTGCCGGTGTCGGCGGCCAATGCGGCCACCGCATCGGTGAACACCTGCGCGCGGTGGCTGTAGTCGCGAAACATGTCCAGGCTGGCGCAGGCGGGCGACATCAGCACCGCATCGCCGGGCTGTGCTAAAGCGGCCGCTTGGGCCACGGCATCTTGCATGCTTTGCGCATCGTGCAAGGGCACCGCGCTGGGCGTCAAGGCGGCGCGCAGGATGGGCGCGTCGGTGCCGATTAGGAGCACGGCGCGGGCGTAGCGCGCCACTGGATGGGCCAGCGGGTCAAAGTCCTGGCCCTTGCCTTGCCCGCCCATGATGAGTACCAGGCGCTTTTGCGCGCCCAGGCCATGTAGCGCGGCCAAGGTCGCGCCGACATTGGTGCCTTTGCTATCGTCAAAATATTCCACCTCGGCCACCATGCCCAAGGATTGCACGCGGTGCGGCTCTCCACGGTATTCACGCAGTCCAAACAGCATGGGGCCCAGGGCGCAGCCCACGGCGCTGGCCAGCGCCAGCGCGGCCAAGGCATTGCAGGCGTTGTGGCGTCCGTGGATGCGCAAGGCGTCCAAGGGCATGAACTTTTGCAGGAATAAATCCTCTTGCACACCGCCGGTACGCTTGCTTTTGATGGTTTCGTCAGCGGGCGCGGCGCGCACCAGCCAAAGCATGCCGCCCAGGTCTTGCAGGCCATAGTCCCCGGCGCGCCGGGGTTCGTCCGCACCAAAGCAGATGTGGGCACGTTCTTGCGGTTTTTGCAGCTTGACGCGCACGGGCGCTGGCAGCATGCCCATGACCGCTGGGTCTTCGCGGTTGAGCACCATCAAGGTACCAGGCCCGAAGACGCGGGCTTTGGCCTGCGCGTAGTCGGCCATGTCGGTATGCCAGTCCAGGTGGTCCTGGCTGAGGTTGAGCACCGTGGCCACCGTGGGGGCAAAGTCTTCGCTGTAGTGCAACTGAAAGCTGGACAACTCCAGCACCCACACCTGGGGCAAGGCCTGTGCCTGCATTGCATGAGCCAAGGTGTCCAACAGGCTGGGGCCGATGTTGCCAGCTACTGCGACGGTTTTGCCGGCGCGCTGCACCAGTTGGCCAGTCAGTGCGGTGACGGTGGTTTTTCCGTTGGTGCCGGTGATGGCGATCACGGCGGGCGCGTATTGCTGTTGCGCTGCCATTGTGGCCAGGGCTTGGTTGAACAAGCCCAGTTCGCTGCCCACCGGCACAGCGCTGGCGCGGGCGGCCTCGAGCAAGCCTGCCAGGCGCGCAGGCGCCAGTCCGGGGCTAACGCAGATGCGGGCAAAGTCGCCCAGCGCCAGCGCGCTGGCATCGAGTGCGCCGTGCAGCAGACGCACGGCCGGCAGTTCCTGGGCGAGTTGGGCAGCTTGCGGCGGCGCCGCGCGGTCATCGAGCACCGTGACCATGGCACCGGCTGCGGCGCACCAGCGCGCCATGGCCAAGCCGGACGCGCCCAAGCCGATAACCAAAATTTGTTGCCCGTGGAGCTGCATCGTGCTTACCTCAGCTTCAGGGTGGACAGGCCGAGCAGGCACAAGAGCATGGTGATGATCCAAAAACGCACCACCACCTGCGTCTCTTTCCAGCCCAGCTTTTCAAAGTGGTGGTGCAGCGGCGCCATCAAAAAGAGGCGGCGGCCCTCGCCATATTTTTTCCGGGTGTATTTGAAATACATCACCTGCAACATGACTGAGAGGGCTTCGGCCACAAACACGCCGCCCATCATGGCCAGCACAATTTCCTGGCGCACGATCACGGCCACCGTGCCCAGCGCGCCGCCTAAGGCTAAAGCGCCCACGTCGCCCATAAATACCTGTGCCGGATGCGTGTTAAACCACAAAAACGCCAGTCCCGCACCGGCCATGGCGGCGCAGAAAATGAGCAACTCACCGGCGCCCGGGATGTGCGGCAAAAACAGGTATTTGGCATACACCACGCTGCCGGTTACATAGGCGAACACGCCCAGCGCCGAGCCCACCATGACCACCGGCATGATGGCCAGGCCATCGAGACCATCGGTCAGGTTAACGGCATTGCTGGCACCCACGATGACCAGGTAGGTCAGCACCATGAAACCAAAGACGCCCAGCGGGTAGCCCACTTGTTTGAAAAACGGCAGCCACAGGCCGGCCTTGGGCGGCAGGCTGACGTCAAAGCCTGAGCGCACCCAGTTGTAAAACAGCTCGAGCACGCGCCAGTTGGAGTTCTCGGAAATACTAAATACCAGCGCCAATGCGGCGACCATGCCTAAGAGCGACTGCCAAAAATACTTCTCGCGCGAGGCCATGCCTTCGGGATCTTTGTTGACCACTTTGCGCCAGTCATCCACCCAGCCGATGGCGCCAAAGCCCAGGGTCACGATCAGCGTGATCCAGACAAAGCGGTTGTACAAGTCGACCCACAGCAGGGTAGAACTGGTAATGGCGATCAGGATCAGCACGCCGCCCATGGTGGGTGTACCGTTTTTGCTGATGTGCGAGGCCATGCCATAGCCGCGCACAGGTTGGCCGATTTTGAGGGCGTGCAGGCGCCTAATCACCGCCGGACCGGCGGCCAGGCCGATCAGCAAGGCGGTGGCCGCTGCCATCACGGCGCGAAAAGTCAGGTACTGGAACACCCGCAGGTAGCCCAGTTCCGGGTACTGGCTTTGCAGCCACTGCGCAAGGCTTAGCAGCATGGGCTGACCCCCGTCGATGGCTTATGCTGCATGAACCGACTCCCCGAGTGTGTTGTGTGCCAGTTCGAGGGCCTGGGTTTGCATGCGCTCGATGGCGCGTTCCATGCGCATAAAGCGCGATCCTTTGACCAGTACGCTGGCGCACAGCGGCAGCGCGCTTTGCAAGGCCTGGTCCAGCGCCTGCATGTCAGCACAGTGCTGCGCATTGCCACCGGCCTGGCAAAAAGCCTGCACTGCTGACTGACTGAGGCTGCCCAGGGCCAACAATTGTTCGATGCCTTGGCTGTGCGCATAAGCGCCGGCCTCTGCGTGCAGTTGTGGTCCGTCTTGGCCGACTTCGCCCATGTCGCCCAGCACCAGCAAGCGCGGGGCCGGCAAGGTATGCAGCACGTCGATGGCGGCGCGTACCGAGTCGGGGTTGGCGTTGTAGCTGTCATCCACGGCGCTGATGCGGCGTGTGCCCCACTGCAGCGCAAACGCGCGCGAGCGGCCCTTGACCGGCGAAAACGATTGCAAGCCGACCTCGATGTGCGCCGGCGCCACGCCCGCTGCCAGCGCGCACGCGGCAGCGGCCAGGGCGTTCACTACATTGTGGGTACCGGCAATTGCCAGACGCAAGTTAAGTACGCCGCTTTGGCCTTGCGCTTGCCAACCCGCTTGCAACTGCCAATAGGACTCATGCCACTGCGCACTGATGCCGTAAACACCATCTCCCTTAAGCGGGCCAGCGCTGGCAAAGCCCAGGTGGCGCGCGCCGTGGTTTTGCGATTGCCACAGAGCGCTGTAGGCGCCATCGGCGGGAAACACGGCGCAGCCTTGCGGGCCCAGCGCCTGCAGCACAGCACCGTTTTCGGCGGCTACCGCGTCCACGGTGTGCATGAACTCCAGGTGCTCGCGTTGGGCGTTATTGACCAGGGCTACCGTGGGCTGCGCCAGATCGGCCAAGTAAGCGATTTCTCCGGGGTGGTTCATACCCAGCTCGACTACGGCGATGCGGTGGCTGGCGCGCAAGCGCAGCAGCGTGATGGGCACGCCAATGGCGTTGTTCAGATTGCCCTGGGTTGCCAGCGCGCCGCCTTCGGGGGTATGGGCTTGCAAGATAGCGCCAATCATTTGGGTAACCGTGGTTTTGCCATTGCTGCCAGTCACTGCAATCAAGGGCACATCAAACTGCTGGCGCCAGGCCTGCGCCAAATGACCCAGAGCGAGCGTGGTGTCGGGTACTTCGATGCACGGCAGACCTGCTGGCAACTGCGATGTGTCCAGACCCGTACGGCACAGCACAGCCACGGCCCCGGCTGCCTGCGCTTGGGCCAAGAATGCATTGGCATCAAAGCTTTCGCCTTGCAGGGCCACAAACAGGTCGCCCGGCTGCACACTGCGGCTGTCGGTGTGCACGCGCGTAATGGCGGTGTCTGGCGCGCCGTGCAGAGGCAGGTTGTAGCCGGCGTGGCGCGCCTGAAGCCAAGCGTGCACTTGGCCGAGATGCATCAATGGCGCGCTCATGCCGCGACTCCTTGGGTACTGCGTTCGGCCAGCGCCTGGCGTGCATGGGCCAGGTCCGAAAAAACGATTTTTTCGCCAGCCGTTTCTTGGCTGGCCTCATGGCCTTTGCCGGCGATTAGCACCACGTCGGCGGCGCTGGCGCGGGCCAGGCAGTGGGCGATCGCTTGGGCGCGGTCCATCTGGACTTCCACGTTGTGGGCGCCGCCCATGCCGGCCAGGATGTGGCTGACGATGGTGCTCGGTTTTTCAAAGCGCGGGTTGTCGTTAGTGATGACGATGCGGTCGGCCTTGGCCGCAGCGATGGCGCCCATCAAAGGGCGCTTGGCGTTGTCGCGGTCACCGCCGCAGCCGAACACACACCACAGCAGGCCGCCACGTTGTTGGGCCAGCGGACGCAGCGCGTCCAGCGTTTTTTGCAGTGCGTCGGGGGTATGGGCGTAATCGACAACCGCCAGCGGCGCGTCCTGGCCGCCCTCGCACTGCAAGCGTCCGGGTACGGGCTGCAGGTGGCTGCAAGTCTGGACCGCATCGGCCAAACCCAGGCCCAAGGCGCGTAAAGCGGCAATCACGCCTAGCAAGTTGGCGACGTTGTAGCCGCCCAAAACAGCGCACTGCAAAGTGTGGCGCTGCCCTTCTTCAAGAATGCTGCATTGCAGGCCCTGGGCGCTCAGTGCAATGTCCGTCGCTTGCAGGCGCGCTGCGCCCTGGGTCGACACCGTCCAGACATCCAGACCGCGGTCTTGTGCGCGCAACTCCTGGGCAAGGGCGGCACCGCGCTCGTCGTCTATGTTGATCACAGCGCTTTGCAGGCCAGCCCAATCAAACAGACGGCGCTTGGACTCCCAGTAGGCTTGCATGCTGCCGTGGTAGTCCAGGTGGTCCTGGGTGAAATTGGTGAAGACCGCCAGGCGGATGCGTGTGGCATCCAAGCGGTGCTCTTGCAGGCCGATGGAGGAGGCCTCCAGGCTGCAATAGCGCAGGCCTTGGCGGACAAATTCGTGCAGGCTGTGCTGCAGCAAAACACCGTCCGGCGTAGTCAGGCCGCTGCTTGCCAGGCCGCCATCATTGCCATCCTGAACGGCCGGCGGAACGCCGATGCCCAGCGTGCCCACCATGGCGCAGCGGGGGTGCGCTGGGGCGGTGCTATTGAGCGCTTGGGCCAGCCACCAGGCGCTGGAGGTTTTGCCATTGGTGCCGGTAATGGCCAGCACGTCCAATTGCTCTGAGGGTGCGCCATAAAAGTCGGCGGCAATCGCGGCGCTGTCGTTTTTGAGGGCGGGGTAGCTGGCGACCTGGGCGCTGTCCCAGGTCCAGGCTGCGCTGTCCTGGGCTTCCACCAGGCAGGCGGCGGCGCCGCGCTCCAAGGCCATGCCGACAAACTGGCGCGCATCGACCGCTTGGCCTTTAGCTGCCAAAAAGCCGTCGCCTTTTTGTACTTTGCGGTGGTCGGTGCGCAGCGCGCCGGGCACGCTGGCGCGCAGCCATTGGGCGGCGTCCTGGGGGGTGTTCAGGCTGTGCAGCATCAGAAGCTTTCCTGCACGGTGTTGGCCACGATTTGCGGGCGGATGCTGATGTCGGGCTGTACGCCCATCACGCGCAGGGTTTGCTGCACGGTTTCGCTAAAAACGGGCGCAGCCACCTCGCCGCCAAAGTACTTGCCCGCGGTGGGCTCGTCGAGCATCACGCCCACAATGATGCGGGGCTTGTCGATCGGCGCCATGCCCACAAACCAGCTGCGGTATTTGCGGTTGCCGTCACTGCCGTAGCCTTTGCCGATTTGCTTGTAGGCCGTGCCCGACTTGCCGCCTACGGAGTAACCCGCGGTTTGCGCTTTGGGGCCGGTGCCACCGGGGCCAGCGGCCATTTGCAGCATCTTGCGCACTTTGGCAGCGGTGTCGGCCGAGAACACCGGAATGCCGACGGCCGGCTCATTGTTTTTGAGCAGCGTAGCGCGGATGATTTGGCCGTCGTGCGAAAACACCGTGTACGAGCGCACCATTTGGAACAAAGAGGCCGACAGGCCATAACCATACGAGGCGGTAGCCTGCTCGATCGGGCGCCATGATTTGTACGGGCGCAGCCGCCCGGGCACCACGCCAGGAAATTCGACTTGCGGCTTTTGTCCAAAACCAGCGCCCGAGAAGGTCTCCCACATTTCGCTGGCCGGCATTTGCATGGCGATTTTGGTGGTGCCCACGTTGCTGGAGACCTGGATGACTTGCTCTACCGTCAGCGCGCCATGCGGGTGGGCGTCGCGTATGGTGGCGCCGGTGATGTTGACTAAGCCGGGCGACGTGTCAATGATGGTGCCGGGCTTGACGCGGCCCGATTCCAGCGCCAGACCGATGGTGAAAGGCTTCATCACCGAGCCGGGCTCAAAAGTGTCGGTGAGTGCGCGGTTGCGCAGCTGGGCGCCGGTCAGGTTCAGGCGCTTTTCGGGGTTGTAGCTGGGGTAGTTGGCCAAGGCCAGCACTTCGCCGGTGTTGGCATCGATCACCACGATGCTGCCGGCCTGCGCGCGGTTATTGACCACGGCGTCGCGCAGCTTTTGGTAGGCAAAAAACTGCACCTTGGTATCGATGCTCAGTTGCACGTCTTTGCCGGCCACTGGGTCGACGGTTTCGCCCACCTGCTCGACCGACTGGCCCAAGCGATCTTTAATCACATGGCGGCTGCCGGCGCGTCCGAGCAAGGTGCTGTTGTAGAGCAGTTCGATGCCTTCCTGGCCGTTGTCCTCGACATTGGTAAAGCCCACCACGTGGGCTGCGGCTTCGCCCTCGGGGTACTGGCGCTTGAACTCGGTGCGCTGGTAAATGCCTTTGAATCCCAGCTCGGCAATTTGCTTGGCTTTTTCGGGCTCGACGTGGCGCTTGAGCCAAACAAAGCTTTTGTCCTCGTCCGCCAGGCGTTTATTGACTTCGGCCAGCGGCATGTCCAGCAACTGCGCAAGCTTGGCGCGCTGGGCGTCATCCAGGTCCGCGTCCTCGGGGATGGCCCAAATACTGGGTGAGGGAACGCTGGAGGCCAAGATCAAGCCGTTGCGGTCTAGGATGCGACCCCGGTTGGCCGGCAGCTCCAGGGTGCGGCTGTAGCGCACTTCGCCTTGGCGCTGGAAAAAGTTGTTGTTGATGACCTGGATGTAAGCCGCGCGTGCGCCCAAGCCGACAAAACCGAGCGCCAGCGCAAAGACAATCAGCTTGCTGCGCCACACCGGAGTGCGACTGGTCAGAAGCGGGCTGGCGGTGTAGCGGATGCTGCGGCTCACGGGCGTTGCTCCGAGGGCTCTTTTTGGCCCATATAGACCGTGATGCCAGGCGTGACCTGGCGCATTTGCAGCTTCTCGTGCGCGACGCGTTCTACGCGCGCGGGTGTAGCCTGGCTGCGCTTGTCTACTTCCAGACGTTCAAACTCGGTGTGCAGGCGGCGCGCTTCGCGCTGGGCGCGTTCCAGTTCGGTGAACAGACGACGCGACTCGTACTGCACGCCGACCAAATACATCGCGCTGGCCAGCGTGGCCAGGATCAAGAGCAGGCTGATGCGGGTCACGCCGCCAACTCCGGCGCGTTGCGAACCGCCACGCGCATGATGGCGCTGCGCGCACGCGCGTTGGCAGACACTTCGGCCGCGCTAGGGCGACTGCGGCCCAAGGCGCGCAAACGCATGGGCCGGGGCGCGGCAAAGGGGCGGCGCCGGTCGTACTCGTCTTTGGAGTGTGTCGCGATAAATTGTTTGACGATACGGTCTTCCAGTGAATGAAAGCTGATCACCACCAAGCGCCCGCCCGGGGCCAGTACGTCCAGCGCCGCCTCTAGCGCCTGTTTGAGCTCTTCAAGCTCGGCATTGATGAAAATCCGAAAAGCCTGGAAGGTCCGCGTTGCAGGGTTTTGACCCGGCTCGCGCGTCTTGACTGTGTCAGCCACGAGTTGGGCAAGCTCGGTGGTGCTTGCAATCGGTCCGCGCTCCTGCCTGCGCGCAACAATCGCCTTTGCAATCGGCCCAGCAAACCGTTCTTCGCCGTAATCACGTATCACCTCCGCTATTTTTTCTGTACTGGCATCGACCAGCCACTGCGCCACGCTTTGGCCGCGGGTGGTGTCCATGCGCATATCCAAGGGCCCCTCAAAGCGGAAACTAAAACCGCGCCCAGGGGTGTCGATCTGGGGTGAGCTCACGCCCAGGTCCATCAAAATGCCGTCCGCGCTGGCATGGGCCAGATTGCTGATGTGCGAGAAACTCTCTTGCCGAATCGCAAAACGCGTATCGGTGATACTTGCCGATTGCGCCACCGCTTCGGGGTCGCGGTCAAACGCGAGCACGCGCCCCTTGGGCGTAAGGCGCGCCAGCAGTTCGCGGGTGTGACCGCCCCTGCCGAAGGTGGCGTCCACGTACAGGCCGTCTAAGGGATGACTTTGGGTGGGGGACGGTGCGGCCAGCAGTGCGTCGACTGCTTCGGTGAGTAAAACCGTCGTATGAAGCGGCGCCGCATCCATCACAAAACTCAGAAAGAAAAGTCTTTGAACACGTCAGGCATTTGCTCTTGCATGGCCTTCGCTTCTTGTGCCTCGTAGGTGGCTTTGTCCCACAGCTCGAAATGGTTGCCCATGCCGAGCAAAACCGTTTCTTTGGAAATACCGGCGCCTTGGCGCAATTCAGGGGAGACCAGTATGCGGCCTGTGCCATCTAACTCGACATCCATTGCGTTGCCCAAAAAAATGCGTTTCCACCACTGCGCTGCCATCGGAAGGGCTGCAATGCGTTCGCGGAACAAGTCCCACTCGGGGCGCGGAAACAGCATCAGGCAGCCATGCGGGTGTTTGGTGATGGTTACCAAGCCGGCAGCCACGGCGTTCAACACGTCGCGGTGCCGCGTAGGGACCGAAAGTCGACCTTTCGCATCCAACGTCAGCGAGGAAGCACCTTGAAACACCGAAAACCTCTTTTTCCAACAGATAGGCGTGAAAGTGATTGATCACTTTCCACCACTTTTTTGCACTTATTTGCACTTTACCAGCAAATCAGGCGCTCCTGTGGGGATTTTTGAAGTTTTTTCCAATGAAATCAAAGACTTAGAACTATTTTTTCACCAAAATTACAGGCAAAAGATGTTCTAAATTAAGTACTTAGCATGGGCACTGCAAGTAACGGTTGAAATATATTGCGCATTTCGCAATTTGTACGGCCAGGGCCGCCCCCGTGCTTTCAGGGCAAAGGCCGTAGTTGCCATTGGGCCGCGTCGTCCATCCCGATTTGCTCCCACAGGGCGGCCACTAGCAGGTTGACGCCCTCAAAGTGCACCGCGTAATTGCGCACCTGGGCGCGGCGCAGCCAGTGGCGCAGCGCTTTGCTTGCGGCCGCGTCGATGCCCAGCAAGCCCGTGCAGTCAATATTCAAGCGACTGACTTGTGCATTGGCGTCGACTTCGGGTAAGTCGAGCGCATGGGGGCCTTGCAAACGCCCTTGCAGCTTCCATGGCGTCGCAGGGGCCGTGGTCAAGGCCCAATGGGGCGTTTTGCCGCTCCACCACTGGACAAACTCCAGCACCGCCCAATCAAAGCGCGCAGTTTCGGCATGGGTCCGGTAAATATCTAGCAGGGCCAGCGCCCAATAGCGCGTCTGGCTATGGGGAAACTTAGATTGGTGGATGGCCTGCAGCAGCACTTGTTCGGCAGCGCCATCGTCAGCCTGCCCAAACAGTCGGGCCGCTTCGAGCAGCACCGCGTCAAAAGTCAGCGGTTTTCCTCTGCTCTCGGGCAGATCGGTCTGCCGCTTTTCTACGGCGCTCGCTTGGGGCAGCCGTGGTCCGGACGCCAAGGAAGAGGTATGCATGGGCGCATTGGCCATTGGCTGCGGTTCCTGCGCCGGTGGGGCGCTAGCCGCTGTAGGGCGTGCCGTGGTGTTTTGAGGTGCCGTTGGCGTAGCGCCCAAAAGGGTCGATTGCGCGGTGGTCACGCGCGAACGCCACAGCTGCTCCAGCTGCTCTTCAATGGTGTTGATTTTGTCGAGGGTTTCGGCGGTCGGGGGCTTGTTGCGAATCGCTTGGCCGCGCAAACCTGCCAGTACTTTGCCACTGTGGCTGGCCTGGCCTTTGTGAATCAGTTCGCGCAGCATCGCGAACTCGTGTTTGCGTACGCTGTGAATCTGTGCGGCGCGGTTCGATTTGGTCGGCGCAACCGCGCCCTGGGGCTGCGCAGGAGTTTCGGGAGAAGGCGTCATACAGGCGCAGAGGGGTTAAAAAGGGACTAGTCACCAAACATTTTTTGCTTAAGCTCACGCCTTTGTTGGGCCTCTAAAGACAAGGTGGCCGTCGGGCGAGCCAGGAGGCGGCCTACGCCAATGGCCTCGCCCGTCTCGTCACAGTAGCCGTAATCGCCGGCGTCGATGCGGCTGATGGACTGCTCTATTTTCTTGAGCAGCTTGCGCTCGCGGTCCCGGGTGCGCAGCTCTAAGGCGTGCTCTTCTTCGATGGTGGCGCGGTCGGCCGGGTCAGGCACCACCGAGGTGTCTTCGCGCAAATGCTCGGTCGTCTCGCCAGCGTTGCTCAGGATGTCGCGCTTGAGCACCACCAGCTTTAAGCGAAATGCGGCCAGTTGCACATCGTTCATGTATTCCGAGTCGGGCATGGCGAGGATTTCAGGGTCCGTCAGCTGGTCGACCGGTTTGGTTTTCCAGTTATTGGCCAATTTGCCATCTTTTTTGACGGCAGTGGGAACCAAAGGTGCCGGTATGGGCACTTCGCTGGCTGGGCCATAGCTTGACTTGGCGGCCGTGGAGGCGACCGACTGGGCCATCGAGGGCACGGTCAACTGCGCCAGGCGCGAAGAAGGGCGTGCAGCCTTGGGCGGCACCGAAGGCGCTGCTGCTGGCGCTGGCGCCGGCGTTGCAGCCACAGGAGCGACTTTCGGTGCGACTTTGGCTGCGGGCTTAGCGGCCGGTTTAGCTGCTGGTTTGGTCACAGCGGGACTGGACTTTGCCGCTGTTTTGGTTGCAGCTGCGGGTTTGGCAGATTTGGTTGCGGATGCGCTTTTGGCTTTAGCCGCTGGGGTTTTGGAGACAATGGGGACAGTTTTCACGGACTTGGCAGAAGGTTTGGAGGCGGGTTTGGCCGCTGGTTTGCTCGCCGCTTTGGGCACTGGGGGGCTGACCTTCTTGGCGGGAGATGACTTGGTAGCCACGGCTTTTTTGGCGACGCTGGCTTTGGCCGGCGCAGCTTTGCCCTTGGGCGTGGCTGACGGGCTGGCTTTGCCGGTCTTGGTGGTCTTAGCGGTCAATTCGTGTCTCCTAAAAGAAACCCCATGTGCCGGGCGAAATGCGATGAAGTGGGTCGGGGTCTGAACTTTCAGCGGCCTGACTACTCAGGCGCGGGAGTGTACAGGCACCGGCGGCGCGCCATAAACCCCCGCAAAACTGTCATACCAGCGACTGCTCCAGGCCTTGGAGCAGGATGTCTTTGGGCAAATCGATGCCGATAAACACCATCTTGCTAATCTTGGCCTCTCCGGCGGCCCAGGCCGGGCCCAAATCGCTGCCCATGAGCTGGTGCACGCCCTGGAAAATGACTTTGCGCGCGCTGCCCTGCATATACAAAACGCCTTTGTAGCGCAGCATGCGGGGGCCATAGATATTGACGATGGCGCCCAAAAAGTCCTCTAACTTGCCCGGGTCGAAGGGCCGCTCGGACTTAAAGACAAAGCTTTTGACGTCGTCGTCCACATGGTGGTGGTGGCCGCCATGGGCTTCATGGGCGTGCGAAGGGTGGTCGCAATCCGCGCCGTGCGCATGGTCGTGGTGCCCATGGTCATGGCCCTCATGCCCGTGCCCGTGGTGGTGATCGTGGCCGGCTTGGCCAAGAAAGTCAGGGTCGATATCCAGAGTGGCATTGAGGTTAAATCCGCGCAAATCAAGTACGTTTTTCAAGTCCATGGCGCCAAAGTGCGCCACATGGTGGGGCGCACGCGGGTTCATGTGTTTGAGGCGGTGGGTGAGCGCGTCCAGGGCTTCGGCGCTGACCAAGTCTGACTTGCTGATGAAAATCTGGTCGGCAAAGCCGACCTGGCGGCGCGCTTCCTGGCGTTCGTTGAGCTGCTCGGGCGCGTGTTTGGCGTCCACCAGGGTCAAGATGGCGTCCAGCAGGTAGGACTCGGCCACCTCGTCGTCCATGAAAAAGGTCTGCGCGACCGGGCCTGGGTCGGCCAAACCGGTGGTTTCTATGACCACGCGGTCAAACTGCAGCTCGCCTTTGCGGCGTTTTTCGGCCAATTCCTGCAAGGTGCTGCGCAAGTCTTCGCGGATGGTACAGCACACGCAGCCATTGCTCATTTGCACGATGTGTTCCTGGGTGTCGCTTACCAGGATGTCGCTGTCGATGTTTTCTTCGCCAAACTCGTTCTCGATGACAGCGATTTTTTGGCCGTGCGCCTCGCTCAGGATGCGCTTGAGCAGCGTGGTTTTGCCCGCGCCGAGAAAACCGGTGAGGATGGTGGCAGGAATAAGGGACATAACAAGCTTCGCTTTTGGGTGTGGTGCCCTCAGGGCAAACCCCTATTTTGGCAGGATCGCCTGCGCGCCCTCGCGTTCGTCCAACCGACCACCGGCGTGGCGGGCAAAGCGGCCTGCGTTGCGCGGGTGCACCGGATCGCGCTGTGGCCAGGGCCAGCCGCCGAACTCGGTGCGCCGGTAATCGGCAAAAGCCTGGTGGATTTCGGCCTGCGTGTTCATTACAAAGGGCCCGTACTGCGCCACGGGCTCGCCAATGGGGCGCGCCTGCAGCAAGAGCAGTTGGGCGCTGTGCCCACCGTTGCGCAGGGAGATCGAGTGCGGCCCCCGCAGTGTGGCCACCGATTGCCCGGGAAAGGATTGACCGTTCAGTTGCAGGCCCTTGCCTTCAAAATAGTAAAGCTGGCGCAGCGTATCGGCGCCGGCACTGGCCGGCAGCGTCCAGGTGGCGCCCGAGGCCATGCGGATGGTGAAGATGGCCAGGTCCGCCTCGGGCCTGCGCGCCCAGGAGTCCGGGGGCGGGGCGGCGGCCTGTGCGCCCTCCAAAGCGCCGGCCACCACCTGCACCTCGGTGGCCAAGCCTTGTGCATCCACATGCTTGACCGCAGGAATCTGCTCGCCCCAGTGCATGGTGAAGTGGGGCTCGACCATCTTGCTTTGGGCTGGCAGATTGAGCCAGATTTGGAACAACTCGGCCGGGTTGGGCGACTGCGCATTGCGCAGCGGAAACATTTCGCAGTGCACGATGCCTTTGCCAGCGGTCAGCCACTGCACATCGCCCGGGCCAAAGCGGGCGGTAGCGCCCAGCGAGTCCGAGTGGTCGATAAAGCCTTGGCGCACGATGGTGACCGTCTCAAAACCCCGGTGCGGATGCGCCGGAAAGCCCGGTACGGTGCTTCCGTGGTACATGCGCCAGCCGTCCTTGCCAGCGAAGTCCTGCCCGATGTCGCGCCCCTCCAAGCTGGCCTGGGGCCCCATCTGCGCATTGCCCGCCGGGTAGGCGTCATCGTGGTGCACGCAAAACAAAAAAGGGTCCAGGGTTTGCCACGGGAAAGCCAGTGCTTCGATTTGGAGGATGGCGTCGGAGGGCATAGTTAGAACCTTGCATAAGTGGGGCCAATGGTGTGCTGACGATGGCCACCTAAAGTGTATTGCGCCGCCGCCCTAGCGCACCGCTAAGATCGCGCTATGTTTTCACTCCGTGCCGTTTGGCGTGCCCTCCTGGCTGGCGCACTCGTCGCCGGTTTGGCTGCGTGGGATTGCGCCCAGCGCGTGCTGCCCGCGCCCGCGCAGGCCAGCTTGTCGGCCCACGGCAGTGCATTTGGCGCGCCCGAGTCGCCCGACGCGCCGCCAGGCCCGTCGCTGGGGCAGGGCCCGGGCGTCTGGAAATTGATCGAAAAAGGCAGCTTGCCTATTGCCCAAGGGGCATTAGCGGCACACGCCAGCGCTTTGGTGGCCTTGCCTGCCAAAGATCCGCGTTCTGTGCTGGCGTTTTGGTTTGCTGGCGACCGCGAGAGCGCACCCAATGTGCAAATTGCCATGTCCGAAATGGACCGCGCCAGCGACCGCTGGAGCCCGGCGCGCATGGTGGTGGACCGCTGGGAGGTGGCCGACACGCTGGGCTTTGGCCTGCGCCGCCTGGGCAATCCGGTGGCTTGGTTGGACGGTCAAGGTCGGGTTCATTTGTTTGTCGTAGCCACCGGGGCGGGCGGCTGGGCGGCGGGGCGCATTGTCCATCTGCGTCAGCGGCCGGGCGCGCCCGGCGCGCCGCTGCAGTGGGAGCCGCTGCGCATGCTGCAGTTGTCCTGGTTGTGGAATATTTCCTATCTGGTGCGCACGGGGCCTATGCCGCTGCAGGACGGCGGCATGGTGCTACCGGTGTATTTTGAGCTGGCGCGCAAATTCCCGGTTGGCTTGCGCTTTGACGCCGACGGGCAGCTCCTGAACATGGTGCGCATGGGCACCGGGCCGCAGGCCTTGCAACCGGCGTTGTTGCCTTTGGATGCGCAGCAATGGCGGGCCTTGATGCGCGACAGCAGCCCGGCCGGCCGCATCCGCGTGGCCGGCACCCAAGACGGCGGGCGTAGCTGGCAGGCCCTGGGCGACTTGCCGCTGGACAACCCGAACTCCAGCGTGGCTACCTTGTCGGTGGGCGGGCAGCACCTGTTGGTTTACAACCCCACAACCCAAGGCCGGCACAAAATTCGGCTTTCAGGCTCGTCAGACGGCCTGCAATGGCAAACCTTGCATGAGTTGGAGGATGCGGCCCCGGGCCACGAATATTCCTATCCCGCCATGGCCCTGGCCGATGGCAGTCTGTGGATCAGTTATACCGACCAGCGCAAAACCATTGCCTGGCGCCGTTTCGCCTGGGTGCCTGGGATGCCACAAACCAAGGGCTCACCATGAACTTGGCCTTTGCGCCGCTGTGGTCAACCCTGTGGGAGGCCGCGCCCTGGCTCCCCGCCATGGATGCTCTGCGCCTGGTACGCCATGCCAGTTGGGCGCTGGTGTGCGCCGCCATGGCTTTGGCGCTGTGCCGGCGTCTGCCGCGTTTGCGTGCCTACCACTTGCACCGCCGTCCTTGGCTGCCACTGGCCATGGCGTTGTGGGCCTGTGTGCCCGGAGTATGGGGACTGGCGTACTGGCTGGGCCTGGCCTTTCAGATTCCGAGCTTGCTTGCAACACTCTGGGCGGCCACCTACCTGGCCAATGCCTTTTTGTTCCCGCAGTGGCACGCGGGTGCCGAGGCGGCGCGGGCTGCGCCACGTCGGATCTGGGATCGGATCGGCTTGGCCATGCTGCTGGTGCTGGGTTGGTTTTTGCTTCTTGATACTTTTGCACTGCTGCCGTGGTCTGTCTATCGTCTCGGGTTTGCGCCTGTGGCCGGTTTGGTTTTGTTGTTGGTGGCTGTCCTACCCGGTGTGGTCGGGGGCGGTGCGGCCTGGCGCAGCAACCGGGGCGCACTGCTGTTTTTGCTGGCGCTTTTGCTCTTTATGCCTACCCGCTGGCCCACGGGCAATGCGTTGGACGCCGTGCTCGACCCAGGGCTTTGGCTGTACTTACACTGGCTGGCTTGGCGGCGCTGGCGTCCAACGTAGGCGCACCGGGGCTAATGCTCCGCTAAGGCTTGGGCGCTATCAGCCACTCCCGGCCGAGCAGCCACTGCTGGGGCTGCCATAGATTGGACAGCGTGACCTCGCCAGCGCGGTGCCGGCTTTTGACGTACCAGCGGCCGCCCAGCACCTCGCATGTGGGCACGCAAACGGGCGCCGTGCGCGCCACATCGGGGTCTTGCCAAACTACTGCGTCGGCTTGGGTGAGCAGAAAGGGCAGGCGTTGCACATCAGCAAGCTCTGGACGCAGCGCGCCGGTTTGGCGGCCTTGAGCGTCATAGGCCAGCAGGCGGCTGCCCGGAAACACGAAGGCATAGCGCTCGTACTGCGCATTAAAGCCATTGGGAACGGCCAGGGTGCGCCCTTGCATTTGCGCGCGCACATCGGCGCTGAAATCGGCCTGCGGGCTGTCCAGCGGCGCGGCCATAGCAATAAAGTTGGCGTAAACCGCCAGGCTGGCAACCAGGGCTGCCGCCCGCGTCCAAGTACTGCGCCATAGCCCGGCCAGCAAGGCTGTGCAGGCCACCGTGCAGGCCAGCAGCGCGCAGGGCAGGGCCCAGGGTGCGCCCGCGGTCAGCTCGGATATTACCCAGGCAAAACGCGTGAGCAATACCGACGCCATGGCGCTCAATACCAGGGTCACCACAAACCAGCCCCGCCCCAGGCGCTCCCAGTACAAGGCCAGCAATATCGCAAAGGCGGGCATGGCCGGCATCAGGTAGCGCGCCGAGCGCTGGCTGGGAATGCAAAACACCACCAGCCACAGCAGCACCCACACCAGCAGCGTGCCTTGCGCTCCGCTACGCCATAAGGTCGTTTGACTGCCCCATGCTGCGCGCACGCCGTATAGACACAGGCCCAGTGCGACTGGAAACAACAGCCCCGCGTTTTCCGGGTAGGCCAAGAGCTGCAGCCACAGCGGATGATCGCCCGCCCAGGCGGCTTGCCAGTAGCCCATGCCGCTGCCCAATTTGCCGCCGTTCTCGCCTACGACAAACTCTTGCCAGACTGCTTGCGGGTCCGGGTCGAGCACAAACCACAGCGAAAAAACGCCCAGTGCCAGCAAGGCGCTGAGCATGGCGCCTGCGCTAATGCGCAGCCACGTTGCAGGAAGTGGCCAACCCGCTTGCAACACCAGCGCGCACCACAGCGTCGCAGCGGCCGGCGCGACCAAGGCAAAAGACTTGTAGAGCAGGCCCAGGCCCATGGCCAGTCCAGCCACGACGTAAAAACCAATACCCGGCGCAAGCGGCGTGCTGGCCGCAGGGTGCGCAGCGCGCGCGCGGCTTTGTAGCCACAGCAGCCAGCCCATGGGCAGAGCCAGCCAAAAGGTCTCGGGGGCGCTAGTCAGGTACACACGCCCATAGCGGAAGGTGGAAAAAAACGCCAGGTAGAGCAGCGCGGCCAGCAGCGCCGTGCGCGCCTGACCGCTGATACGCAACGCGATAGCGCCCAGGCCTGCGGCGGTGAGCAGGGTGTAGACCACGCTGGGCCAGCGCAGCGCGGCCAAGCCGCCCTGGGCCGACCAGTCGCCGCTGGCCATGGCTTGCCAAAACAGCAGCGGCGGCTTGGTGTTGCGCATCTGGTCCAGGTCAGAAACGAGTGGCAGCCAATGCCCCGAGGCGGCTGTAAGCCGGGCGATATGGATATAGACCATCTCATCGCCATTGGTGGGCGCGTAGTGGCTGCCAAGCCCCAGCATGTATATCGCGATGGCGACGGCCAGCAGCAGGCACCAGGGCCAGAGCCGGGGGCTGTGCGCGGCGCTCATAGGCAAGTGTTCAGGGCGTAGGACCGGGGTCCGGGCGTTGGCGGAAAGTCCAGCGGTCATTGGCCAAAAAGTTGCTGACGCTGGCAAGCACGATGGCAATGATGTTGGCCAGCATGTAGTGCATGCTGTGCGCCAAGAGCAGGGTTAGCGCGTACTGCAAGCCAATGCCAAACCACGAGGCCAGCGCGTACTTGGCCAGCTGCTTGAGCAGCGAGGGGCGCCCAAGGGCCGTGTCGGCTGCACCTTCGGTGGGGGTGTCGGTGTGGGCCACACGGTCCGCCCAGGTCCACAAGCGGTTCCAGGTAAAGTTGTTAACTGTGGCCACGGCAATAGCCAGCGCGAGCGAAGCGAAAGGCTTGCCGCCCGCACCTTCGATCGAGGCGAAAAGGTATTCATGCCCCAGGTAGAGCATCACGATATTGACCACCGTGCCGCTGGCGCCCACCAAACCAAATTTAACGTAGCGCAGGCCCATCACCCAGCGCAAGAGCGCTAGCAGGCGGTCACGCCCGGACAGCGCGCTCATGCCGCGCCGCCAACGGCCGCGCGCCGGCCCAAGAAGGCCAGGGCTTGGTCCAGTACCGGATCGGGCGCGATACGCTTTAAGCACTGGTTGTCGCCATCGCAAAAAGTCAGGCGGTGGTTGTAGGCCGACAGGCAGGGCGAACAGGCGATGCCCGACTCCAGCACCTGGTTGCGCGGGCCCAGGGGGCCGTAGAGCTTGCCGGTCTCGGGGCCGAAAAACACCATGGTTTGAATCGGCGTGAGCGTGGCAAAGTGCCCAGGCCCGCCGTCGTTGGTGATCAGCAAATCGGCGTGGTGAAACAGCAGCAACAATTCACGGATGCTGCGCGTGTAGCCGGTCAGGTCGATGCACAGCGCATCATCGATCAAGGTGCGCAGTTGCTGGGCCAGGGGCGCATCGTCTTTGAGCCCGATCAGGCCCACGGCAAAGCCGGCCTGGCACAGGCCTTTGGCGACACGGGCGTAATGTTCTTTGGGCCAAGCGCGCTCGGGCAGGATGCCGCCGCCGGCGTACATCAGCACCAGGCGGTGCCCCGCTGCGCTGGGGTGGTCGGCGTGCAGCTGGGCGCCGTAAGCGGGCAATTCGCCCGGCGCAAAGGGCACCGACAGCCCCGTCTCGGCGGGCAAGGGCCGGATGGGCGCTGCCTTGCTGCGCGGCGTGCTGTCCGACTGCAAAGCGTCCACCAGCGACAAAAACTGTAGGCTGATGTGCTGGTAGGGGTTGTAGGGGATGGCGTGGTTGATAAAGCTGCCCCGGTACAGGCCCTCCTGGGTGTGCGGGGTAAAGCCCACGCGCACCGGGGCGCCGCAGGCAAACGAGAGCAAGGCGCTGACGCGCGAGAACAGCTCGCAGTCAATCACCGCGTCGATCCTCAGGCTGCGCAGGCGTGCACTCACTTGCAGGATGTCGCGCACCAGGCTGGCGCCCGAGCTGTCATCGATGGAATGCATGTAGGCGCCATCGGTGAGCTGCAGCAGCTTGGAGACCTCTTGGTTTTTCTTAAGCTGCATCACATGGATGGCCGCGTGCGGATAGCGCTGGCGCAGCTGCCCAAACATGGGACCGGCCAGAACGATACTGCCCATCTCCGAGAGCAGGATCACCAAAATATGGCGCGGCTGCTCGGGCATGTGCGCAGGCGCCGCCCACAGATTGCGCAAACCCACCCAGGCAGACACTACAGCGCACAAGATCTGGCCCAGCCAGCGGTCAATGCGCCTTTGTGTCTGCAGCTTCATGTTTGGCCCAAATTACAGACCGGCAGCAGCGCGCAGGGCGGCAGCCTTGTCGGTGCGCTCCCAGGTGAACTCGGGCTCTTCGCGGCCAAAGTGGCCGTACGCGGCGGTCTTTTCGTAGATCGGGCGCAGCAGGTCCAGCATTTGGATGATGCCTTTGGGACGCAGGTCAAAGTGCGCGCTGATAAGGGCGGCAATCTTCTCGTCGGAAATCACGCCGGTGCCTTCGGTGTAGACGGTGACGTTCATGGGCTGGGCCACACCGATGGCATAGGCCACCTGGATTTGGCATTGCTTGGCCAAACCAGCCGCCACAATGTTTTTGGCCACGTAGCGCGCGGCATAAGCGGCCGAGCGGTCCACTTTGCTGGGGTCTTTGCCGGAGAACGCACCGCCGCCATGGGGGCAGGCGCCGCCGTAGGTGTCGACAATGATTTTGCGCCCGGTCAGGCCGCAATCGCCCTGGGGCCCGCCGACTACAAAGCGGCCAGTCGGGTTGATCAGGTAGCGCGTGTCTTTAAGCCACTCTTTGGGCAGCACCGGCTTGATGATTTCTTCAATGATGGCCTCGCGAAACGAGTCCTTCATCTTGGTCGCCGTTTCGGACTGGTCGGGGCTGTGTTGGCTCGACAGCACGACGGTATCAATGCTGTGCGGCTTGCCGTCCACATAGCGCATAGTGACTTGGCTTTTGGCGTCGGGGCGCAAAAAGGGCAGGCGACCGTCTTTGCGCAGCTGGGCTTGGCGTTCGACCAGGCGGTGTGCGTAGTAAATCGGCGCGGGCATCAGCTCGGGCGTTTCGTTGCAGGCGTAGCCAAACATCAGACCCTGGTCGCCGGCGCCAGTGTTGAGGTGGTCGTCGCTGGCATGGTCCACGCCCTGGGCGATGTCGTTGGACTGTTTGTCATAGCAGACCATGACGGCGCAGCCCTTGTAGTCGATGCCGTATTCGGTGTTGTCGTAGCCGATGCGCTTGATGGTGTCGCGTGCCACCTGGATGTAGTCCACATGGGCGTTGGTGGTGATCTCGCCGGCCAGCACCACCAGACCGGTGTTGGTCAGGGTTTCAGCGGCTACGCGCGACTTGGGGTCTTGCTTGAAAATCGCGTCCAAGATGGCATCAGAAATCTGATCGGCCACTTTGTCGGGGTGGCCTTCGGACACGGATTCGGATGTGAATAAAAAATCGTTCGCCATAAAGTTTCTCCAAAAGTTAGTTCAAGGCGCGTTGCTTGGGCTTTTGGCTTTCAGCGAACGCTTTAGCAGTGGGGGCACGGCGACAAGGCACAATGGCTGGCATGGCACTTTCTTCTCCGTTTGTCGCCCTGCAAGTAGTTCGGTAACTCAGCGACAGCCTCTATCTTAGCCTAGGCATGACTTTCTTCTTTCGTTTGCTCGGCCACTGCCCTTTGTGGTTTTTGCACGCGCTAGGCGCTGGCATGGGCTGGCTGGCCTACGCACTATCGCCCAGTTACCGCAGCCGTGTGCGCCAGCACAGTGCCATGGCTGGCGTCACCGATGGCGCGCGCCGCGCTGCCGTAGGTCAGGCGGGCAAGCTGATCACCGAACTGCCGCGCCTGTGGATGGGCCGACCGGTGGCCGCAAGCTGGACGGGCGATGAGCACATTCACGCAGCTTTCGCCAGGGGCCGGGGCTTGATGTTTTTGACACCGCATTTGGGCAGTTTCGAGGCCGCCGCGATCGCCTATGCGGCTGATTTTGGACAAACGCTGCAACCCATGACGGTGCTGTTTCGCCCGCCGCGCAAGTCCTGGCTGCGCGCGGTGGTGGCGGCCGCGCGCACCCGGCCGGGCTTGCAAAGTGCACCTACCACCGGGGCTGGTGTGCGCGCCATGGTGCGGGCCTTGCAGCGCGGCCAATGCGTGGCCATCTTGCCCGACCAAGTGCCGCCCAAGGGGCTGGGTATCTGGACTCCGTTTTTCGGGCAAGAGGCCTACACCATGACCTTGTCGGTGCGTCTTGCCACCCAATGCGATGCCACGGTGCTGCTCGCCTGGGGCGAGCGCCTGCCATGGGGCCTGGGCTTTGTGGTGCATGTGCAGCCGCTCTCGGGTCTTTTGACGGGTGACACCGCCGCCGATGTGGCCTTGGTCAACCGCGATATGGAAGCGCTAATCCGGCGCCATCCGCAGCAATACCTGTGGGGCTACGCCCGCTACAAGCAGCCGCGTGATGAAGCTTAAATTGGTTCGCTTTTTGTTGTGGCTCACCGTGCAGTTGGGCCGCTTGCCCTTGCCGCTTCTGCGCCGTGTGGGCTGGGCGCTGGGCTGGCTGCTGTACCTGCTGCTGGCCAAGCGCCGCCGGGTGGTGCATATCAACTTGACGCTGTGCTTCCCACACTGGAGCGCGCAACAGCGCTCGCGCACCGTGCGCCGGGTGTTTGTGCTTTTCGCACAAAGTTGGCTGGACCGGGGTTGGATGTGGCACGGCGACGAGGCCTTGCTGCGCCAGCGCATACGCTTGACCGGTGCCGTGGACGAACTGGCCGGCGACGCCCCGACCCTGATTTTTGTCCCCCATTTCATGGGCATGGAAGCCGTCTGGACGGGGCTGACTCAGCAAACGCCGCGCCACTACACCACCGTCTATGCCGCGCAAAACGATCCGGTGGTGGATGCCTGGATCTTGCGCGGCCGACGCCGTTTTCACAACGGGCGGCCCTTTGACCGCAAAGACAGCTTCAAGCCGGTGCTGGTGGCATTGCGCGCGGGCGAACCGCTATGCCTGCTGCCCGATATGAATTACGAGCCGCTCGATTCGTTTTTTGTGCCTTTTTATGGCGTGCAAGCGGCCACGCTGCCCTCGCTCTCGCGGGTGGCCAAGATGGGCCGCGCCAAGGTGATATCCATGGTCTCGCGCCTGACGCCCGAGGGCTACGAGGTACAGGTCTACCCGCGCTGGACCGACTTTCCGGGTGATGATGTGCTGGCCGACACCGTGCGCATGAACCGAGAGCTACAACGCTACATCGACCAGGACCCGGCCCAGTACTACTGGGTGCACAAGCGCTTTAAAGACCGGCCCGCCGGTCAAACGCCGCCTTATTGAGGCGCGGGCGCTTGGGCGGCGTCAGGGGCACCGGGGGTGTCCAGCGTTGCGCCCGTGGAGGGCGAAGCCAGGCTGGCACCAGCCGCGCCAGCCGCGCCAGCCGGGTGCGCCCAGTCCCACAGCAGTGTGGCCACGTCCTCCAAGCCGGTGCGCTTGGTGGCAGAGAAAAGCCGCACCTGGCCGCCGCCGGCCTGCAGTTTGGCGATGGACAGGGCTTTAGCGCCCTCGCTGCGGGTTAGTTTGTCGGCCTTGGTCAGGATGACCAGAAACTTCAGGCCTTCTTCCACGCGCGGGCGGATCACGTCGAGCAAGATCTCATCGAGCTCGGTCATGCCGTGGCGCGGGTCGCACATCAGCACAATGCCCTGCAGGTTGCTGCGGCTGACCAGGTAATTGGCCATCACTTGCTGCCAGCGGATCTTGTCTTGCTTGGGCACGGCGGCGTAGCCGTAGCCGGGCAAGTCGGTCAAAACCGCGTCTGTACCACCTTGTTTGCCCAGCGCAAACAAATTGATGTGCTGGGTGCGCCCGGGCCGTTTAGAGGCAAAAGCGAGCTGTTTTTGCTGCGTCAAGGTGTTGATACAGGTCGATTTTCCGGCGTTGGAGCGCCCTACAAAGGCGATTTCGGGCACATCGAGTTCGGGCAGGAAGTGCAGCTGCGGCGCGGTGGTCAAAAAGCGCGCGGTGTGCAGCCAGCCCAAGGCGGTGACGGCGGCGCTTTTGGCGCCGGGCGCGATTTCCTTGGCGGCGGCAAGGTTTGGCTTGGGAAGGGAGGTCATGCTGTTATGGTTGTTATGGCGGGCAAGTCCCGTGCCGCATTGTAGAATGGTGGTGTTTTTGCCCACCCGAAGAAGCATTGCATCATGAAGTCGATTGCCCCCTTGTTCCTCGTCGCAGCCATGGCTGCCAGCGTATTTAACGCTTCGGCCAATACGCCTGCGCCCGCCGCCAAAGCCGCCAAGCCCGATTTGGCCAAAGGCGAAGCCAGTTTTGGCGCCGTTTGCGCCGCCTGCCATGGCGCCGACGGTAATTCCGGCACGCCGGCGAACCCCAAGCTGGCACAGCAGCACCCGGAGTACCTGGTCAAGCAATTGCAAGAATTCAAAGCCGGCAAGCGGGCCAACGCGGTGATGTCCGGTTTGGCCGCTACCTTGTCCGACGATGACATGCGCAACATCGCGTTTTGGGTCGGCAGCAAAGCCGCTAAGCCCGGTTTTGCGAAGGACAAAGAGTTGGTTGCCCTGGGCGAGAAAATTTACCGTGGCGGCATCGCCGATCGTCAGGTACCCGCCTGTGCCGGTTGCCACAGCCCCAATGGTGCGGGCCTGCCCATCCAATATCCCCGCATTGGCGGCCAGCACGCCGAGTACGCTGCGTCGCAGCTGACCGCGTTTCGCGACGGCGTGCGCAAAAACAGCCTGCAAATGAACCAAATCGCGGCCAAGCTCAACGACCGTGAAATCAAGGCCTTGGCTGATTACGTCGCTGGCCTGCACTGATTCGGCCGCCTCTTGGGCGTCCTTTTAGGTCATTAGGCGCTTCCGGTAGCCAGTCTTTTCCAATGGCTTTTCTCAAACCCGGGGGCCCCATGCATCCTCAACCATCCGAAATTACACCGCGCGCGCTGGTAGAAAACCGGCGCCAGGCCGTGCAGCATCTGCTGCTGGGCGCAGGCGCGCTGACCGCTCCTTCTTGGGCCATGGGCCAGACACAGGCGCCCGGCAAGTTACCGCCCTTGGCCCACAAACCCAGCCAGGTGCCCGGCGCCCAGGCCCTGGACAAGCCCAGCGCCTACCAGGATGCCACGGGCTACAACAATTTCTACGAATTCGGCACCGATAAATCCGATCCGGCGGCCAACGCCCACACGCTCAAAACCACGCCCTGGACAGTCGATATCGAAGGTTTGGTTAAGAAGCCCGGGCGCTGGGCGCTCGAGGATTTGATGGCCCTGGGCGCCATGGAGGAGCGCATCTACCGGCTGCGCTGCGTCGAGGGCTGGTCCATGGTCATTCCCTGGGTAGGCTTTTCGCTGGCCGAGCTGATTCGCAAAGTCGAGCCCCTGGGCAGCGCTAAGTTCGTCGAGTTGGTGAGCCTGGCCGACCCCAAGACCATGCCTTTTGTGGGCAGCCGCGTGCTGCAGTGGCCCTACACCGAAGGGCTGCGTCTGGACGAGGCCATGCATCCCTTGACCTTGCTCGCTTTTGGTATGTATGGCGAAGTGCTGCCCAAGCAAAATGGCGCGCCGCTGCGTCTGGTGGTGCCCTGGAAATACGGCTTTAAGAGCGCCAAGAGCATCGTCAAAATCCGCTTTACCGAAAAGCAAACTGCCACTGCCTGGAACCAGGCTGCGTCCCAGGAATACGGTTTTTACTCCAACGTCAACCCGGCGGTGGACCATCCGCGCTGGAGCCAGGCCACCGAGCGCCGTCTGGGCGAGGACGGCTTGCTCGCCAAACGACGCAAAACCCTGCTCTTTAACGGCTATGAGGCGCAGGTGGCGTCTTTGTACACCGGCATGGACCTCAAGAAATACTACTGAGCGCCCCGGTGATCGCCGCTCCCCGCGTGAACGCATGGATGGCCGGGCGCTGGGCCAAACCTGTGCTGTTTGGCGCCGCGCTATTGCCTTTGGCCTATCTGCTGAGCGCCGCTTACCTCGACCAACTGGGCGCCAACCCGGCCGAAGCGCTGGTGCGTGGCAGTGGCGACTGGACGCTGCGCATGCTGTGCATCGCTTTGCTGATCACGCCGCTGCGCCAAGCCCTCAGTTGGCAGTCCTTGGCGCGCATGCGGCGCATGTTCGGGCTGTTTGTGTTCTTCTACGCACTGCTGCACTTTGCAGCCTACGCCTGGCTGGACCAGGGTTTGGATGGGGCCGATATCAGCGCCGATATCGCTAAGCGGCCATTTATCTTGGTCGGTGTGAGCGCGCTGTTGCTGCTAGTGCCCCTGGCGGCGACTTCGTTCAATGCTGCGCAACGCTGGCTGGGCGCGGCGCGCTGGCGGACTGTGCACCGCGCGGTGTACCTGGTGGCGGTGCTGGCGGTGCTGCATTTTTTCTGGATGCGCGCCGGCAAGCGCAACTTTGCTGAGGTGGCGGTGTACGCCACCGTGCTGGCTGCTTTGCTCGCTTGGCGCGTGCGCGAGGCGCTCAGGCGGCGAGCGTCTCGCCCCGGAACAAATCGCTGATCTGCTCGCGCGGGCGGATGAGCGTGGCACTGGCGCCATCGACCAGCACCTCGGCCGGGCGCGGGCGCGAGTTGTAGTTGCTCGACATGCTCATGCAATAAGCGCCGGCCGACATCACGGCCAGAACATCACCTGCGCGCGCGGCCAGGTTTCGGTCTTTGCCGATCCAGTCCCCGCTTTCGCATACGGGGCCGACCACATCGCACAGCAGCGTGGGCGCGCTGGCTGCGGTTTGCACCAGCGGCACGATGCCATGAAAAGCCTGGTACATGGCCGGGCGTGGCAAGTCGTTCATGGCGGCGTCGACGATACAAAAGTTCTTTTGCTCGCCTGGTTTCATAAACAGGACTTCGGTCAGGCACACGCCCGCGTTGCCTACCAAGGAGCGGCCCGGCTCGATCATCAGTGTGTGGTTTTGCAGGCCGCGCGCATCGATTTTTTGCAGCAGCTTGGCCCACAGCGCGTCCGCCCGGGGCGGCTCCTCTGCCTCGTATTGGATGCCCAGACCGCCGCCAAAATCGATGTGTTCCAGCGCAATGCCACTGGCGGCGATGGCCTCGACCAGGTCCAGCATGCGGTCTAGCGCGTCCAGGTAGGGCGCTTCCTCAGTGATTTGCGAGCCAATGTGGCAGTCAATGCCCACCACACGCAAGCCCGGCAGCTGCGCCGCACGCTGGTAGGTGGCCAACGTGCGCTCATGGGCGATACCGAATTTATTGCCCTTGAGGCCCGTGGAAATATAGGGGTGGGTTTTGGGGTCGACGTTGGGGTTGACGCGGATGCTGATGGGCGCGCGCAGGCCTTCTTGCAGGGCGACTTCGTTGAGGACATCGATCTCGGCCTCGCTTTCGACGTTAAAGCAGCCGATACCGGCGTGCAAGGCGCTGCGCATTTCGGCGCGCGTTTTGCCCACGCCCGAGAAAATCACCTTGGCCACGTCACCGCCCGCCGCCTGCACCCGGGCGAGCTCGCCGATGGAGACGATGTCAAAGCCGCAGCCCGCGCGCGCAAACACCTGCAGCACGGCCAGCGACGAGTTCGCCTTCATGGCATAGCAAATCTGGGATTTACGACCGGCAAAACCGGCCTGGTAGGCCGCTAGCGCTGCCAGCATGGAGGCCTTGGAGTACACAAACAAGGGCGTGCCGTGTTCGCGGGCCAGCTCGGACAGGCGCAGCTGCTCGACCATCAGCTGCCCGTCTTGGTAGTGAAAAGCGGGTGCGCCGGGCAGGGTTGTATTCATAGGACGGTGCGGCCCTGGGGCCAATGCGTTAAGGTTAGGCTTGCAAGGGGGATGCTGCGCGTAGGCACGGCGCCAGTCAGCGTGGTTTTTGGCGGCAGGTACAAAGGCCCCGACTGCCCGCAGGCGCACAGCCCCAGTGCTGCCAGGACTGCCGCGAGGACCGCGCGCAGGTGTTTTTGGGGTTTCAACATGGTGAAATTGTAATGACCGACCAGGAGTTCATGGACCGCGCCGAATCTTTGCTGCATGCCATAGAGCAATGCTGCGACCGTATCAACGACCAGGGCGAGGTCGATATCGACAACCAGCGCGTGGGCGCCATGGTTACCTTGGTGTGGCCTAACCGCAGCCAAATCATCGTCAACCTGCAAAAGCCCTTGCAGGAGGTGTGGATGGCGGCGCGGTCGGGCGGCTACCATTTTTGCTGGCGCGATGGCCAGTGGCAGGACACCAAAGGACAGGGCGAGTTCTTTGCCCTGCTCAGCCGTGATGCCACTTCGCAGGCCGGGCAGGCGCTGCGTTTTGCGCCCTGATTAATT